>WNGD01000261.1_pt1 | contig 57674 bp, 58 predicted proteins | sample 5400671 | NCBI WGS metagenome assembly WNGD01 (sample SAMN13153369, study PRJNA577476) | soil metagenome | isolation source: 40 cm soil or saprolite under grassland replicate 2 | place: USA:California | collected 2016-06-15 | reverse complement strand
ACCCCTCCTGATGTGCTCCGGACCGCTGATGGCATTCACGTTATGGACGCCCGTTTAAGTGGGGGTTAATCGCCGCTTAAGCCTCCGTGCTTTCGAGGCGCTCATATACTCCGGCCGTGATCTGGGACCGGCGCCGAGCCGACGATTTCGACCAGCCGCAGCGGGCGACTCCTGACTCGTTCGGTGACGTCCTGGAGGCCGCGCCCGTGATGGCCCTGCTGCTGGACTCCGCGAGCCGCGTCTTGCGGGCGAACAAGGCCGCGCGCGACTTCTTCGCGATCGATCCCTCTCGGCTGCCCGCGAGCCTGGTCGAGGTGACGCTCGAGTCGCGCCTTTTCGAGATTGTCGACGGCGGAGAAACGAGGTCCGAAGCCCAGCTGGTCCACCACCGGCGGACCGTCCAGACACACCTGGTCGACGCACCTGCACCCGGCCAGAAGATCCTCTTCCTCGTCGACGTGTCCGAGGTGCGCCGGCTGGCGACGGTACGCCAGGAGTTCGTCGCCAACCTCGTCCACGAGCTGAAGACCCCGATCACCTCGCTCCGACTGACGGCGGAGAGCCTCCTGGGCGGCGACCCTACGCCGAAGGATCGGAGGCGGTTTGCCGAGCGCCTGGTCCGCGAGGCCGACCTGATCAGCAAGATCATCGACAACCTGCGCCAGCTCGGCGAGATCGAGATGCACACGATGGCCGTTGACCTGTCACGTTTCGACATCGGTGAGCTAGTGATCGACAGCATCGCCCGGCTCGGCGTCGACCATCCTGTCAATTCCTCCATCCCAGAGGGCCTGGTGGTCGAGACCGACCGCACCAAGCTGGTCCAGGCCTTCGACAACCTCCTCGACAACGCGGCCAAGTTCTCACCGCCTGGTTCGACGATCGACGTCGAGGCCGCGGTGGTGGGCGGTGAGGTTGTGCTGAGCGTGCGCGATCGAGGGCCCGGCATCTCCCCCGAGCACTGGAGCAGGGTCTTCGAGCGCTTCTACAAGGTCGACCGAGCCCGCCCGCGGGAAGCCGGCGGCTTCGGCCTCGGTCTGGCCATCACCAAGCACCTCGTCCAGGTGCTTGGTGGCCGGATCTGGACGGAAGCCGCACGCGACGGCGGGCAGGTGTTCTACATCTCCCTGCCCCACCAGGTCTTAACGGGCTCATAAAGTCGCCTTAACCCGGTGCCGCCTATCCTGAAACCGGGGATGGCAGACGCTAGCCCGTTGATCCGGCCGCCGGCGCATATGGGCAGGCCTGGGCTGCGAACGGTGCCCGGCGTAAGCAAGGCCAAGCTCGAGGTGGACCGGCTGTCGTTCTTCTACGGCAAGTTCAAGGCGCTCGACGAGGTGAGCTTCGAGATCCCAGAGAAGCGAATCACGGCCATCATCGGGCCATCCGGCTGCGGCAAGACCACCTTGCTCCGGGTGTTCAACCGCATGTACGACCTGGTGCCGAATGCTCGCGCCGAGGGCGTGGTGATGATGGACGGCGACAACGTGGTGACGACTCGCAGGCTCCTCGAGCTGCGACAGAAGGTGGGGATGGTGTTCCAGAGACCGTTCCCATTCCCGATGTCGATCCGCGACAACATCGCCTTTGCGCCTCGGCTCCTCGGCTGGAAGCAGAGCCGGATCAAGGCGGCCATCGAGGAAAGCCTCGAGCGCGCGGCGCTGCTCGAGGAAGTCAAGGACCGGCTGGACGACCCGGCCACGTCACTGTCCGGCGGCCAGCAGCAGCGCCTGGTCATCGCTCGCTGTATCGCCGTCAGCCCGCAGGTGATCCTGATGGACGAGCCGTGCTCGGCCCTCGACCCGGTGGCGACGCTGAAGATCGAAGACCTCATGTCGACCCTGACCCGCGATTTCACGATCGTGATCGTGACCCACAACATGCAGCAGGCCGCTCGCGTATCCGACTTCACGGCCTTCATGCTCATGAACCCCGAGGGCCGCTCCGGCGAGCTCATCGAGTTCGCACCCACCGCCGATCTTTTCAACCGGCCGCAGGACCATCGCACTGAGGCCTACATCACGGGACGCTTCGGCTAGAGATGCCACGCCTCACATTTGAAAGAGAGCTTGCGAGCCTGCGCGAGGCGCTGGTCCGCATGGGCACCCTCGTCGAATCGCAGATCGAGGCGGCGCTCGACGCCTTGCGGAGGCGCGACGGGGCGGCGGCCGAAAAGGTCCGCTCGCAGGACTACTATCTGAACGAGCTGTTCCGCCAGATGCGGGAGCAGGTCTTCATGGTCATCTCGACGCAGCAGCCCGTGGCGCGCGACCTCCGCTACCTCATGGGCCTGCAGTACATCGCCACCGAGCTCGAGCGCATGGGTGACTACGCGGTGCGCATCGCACGGATGACGGGCACGCTCGTCGCCTTGCCCGACAGACCGCTCCGCGCGGAGTTCGGGCTGATGGGGGAGCTTGCGATCGGACAGGTGCACGACATCCTCGAGGCGATCATCGACCAGAACGAGCCGAGAGCTCGCGAGGTGGCCGGGCGCGACGGCGAGATAGACCGCCTCTATCACCGGGTGTTCGAAGACCTGGTGAAGGAGATGGGAAACGGCAAAGTCGACACGGACGACGCCCTGCGCGCCGTCACGTTGCTGCTCGTGGCGCACAACCTGGAACGGATCTCGGACCGGGTGACCAACGTCGCCGAGGACATCGTGTTCCTCGAGTCCGGACAGGTGGTGGAGCTGGGATGACGCGCCCCGGCGCCAACGGCAGCGCCGGTCGCGTGCTCGTCGTCGAGGACGACGAGGGCATTCGCGAGATGCTCAAGTACAACCTTGCCGCGGCCGGCTTCACCGTCCACGAGGCAAGCGACGGTGCGTCAGGCCTGCGCAGCGCGCGGACAGCGCGGCCCGACCTGATCCTGCTCGACTTGATGCTGCCAGGCATGAGCGGCTTTGACTTCACACGCGCTTTGCGTAAGTCCAGCCGGGTGCCGATCATCATGATCACGGCGAAGGACGCCGAGGTCGACAAGATCGTCGGTCTCGAGCTGGGCGCCGACGACTACATCACCAAGCCGTTCTCGGTGCGCGAGGTGCTGGCCCGAGTCAATGCGGTGCTGCGGCGCGCCGCGCCCGACGCCAACGAGCCCAAATCGGTTCCCGAGCGCGACGCCATGGGCGACTTCATCATGGACCGCGCGGCCCGACGAGTGGTGCTGCGCGAGCGAGACGTGAAGCTGACCGCAAGGGAGTTCGACCTTCTCTCCTATCTGCTCGCCCACGCGGGCCGCGTGCACACGCGCGACACGCTCCTGGAGAACGTCTGGGGTTATGAGTTTTCCGGTGACAGGAAGACGGTGGACGTGCACGTCCGCTGGCTGCGCGAGAAGTTCGCGGGCGTGGCGCCATTCGACATCGTGACGGTCCGCGGTATCGGATACCGGCTCGACCGCAACCCGCCCGCAGTCGGAGAGGGCTGAGCCTTGGCCGTCGGCGTCGAGGCACGACCTGCCGTGGCGGTTGTGGCGGGACGTCCGGCGGACCGCTTCCGGACGGTGGTCGGCGTCGTCAGCAGCGTGGTCCCCGCCGTGCTCGTGCTGATCGTGCTCACCCTGCTCCAGCAGGCGCTGCCCGCGATCAAGCAGTTTGGTCTCAAATTCCTGATCGAGACCGACTGGAACCCGGTCACGGACAGCTTCGGCGCCTTGCCGGCCATCTTCGGAACGGTCTCAACGTCCTTCCTTGCCCTGGCCATGGCGCTGCCGGTGGGTGTCGCGGTGGCGGTGATCCTCGCCGAGCCCGGCCATCCCAACATCCGCGGCATCGTCGGCATCGGCATCGAGCTGCTGGCGGCGATCCCGAGCGTGGTCTACGGCATCTGGGCCCTCTACGTTCTGGCCCCATGGTCGTACGAGCACCTCGAGGTTCCGGTCTCCGACCACGCCACGTTCATCGGCTGGCTGGGCGCGCCTGCGGTTCGCAGCCTTTTCAACGCCGCCCTCGTGCTGGCGGTGATGATCCTCCCCACGCTCACGGCCATCTCGCGCGACGTCATCAAGGCCGTCCCGCGCGGGCTGAAGGAGAACGCCGTTGCGCTCGGTGCCACGTGGTGGGAGACGACATGGCGGGTCATCCTGCCGTCGGCCCGCGCCGGCATCTTCGGCGCCACCATCCTCGCGCTCGGCCGCGCGCTCGGCGAGACGATCGCAGTGACGATGGTGATCGGCAACCAGTACGTGATCCCGCACTCGATCTTCCAGCCCGCATACACGCTGTCGAGCGTGATCGCGAACGAGTTCACCGAAGCGACCGGGCCGATCTATCCCGCGGCCCTGATCGAGCTCGGACTCGTGCTGATCCTCGTCACCCTGTTGGTCAACATCTTCGCCCTGCTCCTCGTCCACTCCGCCTCGAATGAGGCGAGGCTGACCGCATGAGTCGAAACGTCCGCAGGCACTATGTCAGCCGCGGCTGGCTCGGCGTGATGTATGCGCTCACGGCGCTGGCCCTGATCCCGCTCGGATTGGTCCTGTGGTTCACGGTGACCAAGGGCCTTCCGTCGGTGGTTCACCCCCAGTTCTTCTTCAACGTCGAGCTGCCGCCGTGCGAGCCCTCGTGCCCTGCAGTCTCCGACGCGGGGGTCGGACATGCCATCGTCGGCACCCTGATCATGGTCGGGCTCGCGTCGCTGATGGCCATCCCGATTGGCATCCTCGGCGGCATCTATCTCGCCGAGTACGGGGTCGCTCGGTGGTCGAACTGGGTGCGCCTTGGCAGCGACGTGCTCGTCGGGACGCCGTCGATCGCGATCGGCCTGTTCGCCTATGCATTTCTCGTCGTCCCGTTCCACCACTTCTCCGCCTTTTCCGGATCGGTGGCGCTCGCGGTGCTGATGCTGCCCATCGTCACCCGCACCACCGAAGGCGCGGTGTCTCTCATCCCCAACGGGCTCCGCGAATCTGGACTCGCGCTCGGGCTGCCTCGATGGCGCGTCTCCCTCCAGCTCGTCCTGCCGGCGGCGGCGCCCGGCGTGATCACAGGCGCCCTGCTCTCGGTGGCGCGGGCCGCGGGCGAGACGGCGCCCTTGCTCTTCACGGCGTTCGGCCAGCACATCCTCAAGCTGAATCCGAACGAGGCGATGCAGGCGCTGCCCGTGACCGTGTTCAAGTACGCGCTGCTGCCCTACAAGTCCCTTCAGGCTCAGGCGTGGGGCGCGGCCCTGGTGCTGATCATCATGGTGCTCGGCATCAACCTCATCAGCCGGTACGTGTTGCGCCGGCAGATTGCCCTGGCCGGCCAGCTTTAACGGTGGCCAACGTGCTCTTTGTGTGCCTGCACAATGCAGGCCGCTCGCAGATGAGCCAGGCGCTGTTCGAGCGGCTTGGGGGCGACCGCCACCACGCGCGATCGGCCGGGACCGAGCCGGCGGGCACCCTTCATGGAAACGTCGTGACCGTGATGCGCGAAGAAGGCGTCGACCTGGGTCCTCGTGTACCGCGGCTGTTGACCGAGGAGCTGGCGGAATGGGCAGACGTCGTGGTCACGATGGGCTGCGGCGACGCGTGTCCGGTCCTGCCCGGCAAACGCTACGTCGAATGGGAGCTGCCCGACCCGGCGGGTCTCGGCCTCGATGAGGTCCGCGCGATCCGCGATGACATCAAGACTCGAGTCACATCGCTGGTTAAGCACCTCGACCGCGACGGGGTTCGCGGTTAGACTCACGTCTCGACGTCAGTAACCGCCGCGCAGGGACCCCGCTCAAACGTTTCAGCTGACGAAGGAGCAATGGTGGCGACAAAGATCCTTGAAGTAGCGGATGTGAACGTGATCAGAGCAGCGGGCGGCGTCGTGGTTCGCAGGTCCAGGGCCGGCGAGACCGAGATCGCCGTCATCCACCGCCCCGCCTATGACGACTGGACGCTGCCGAAAGGAAAGATCGAACCGGACGAGAGCCCAGAGGATTGCGCGCTGCGTGAGGTCCGCGAGGAAACGGGGCTGCGATGCGAGCTGGTTCGCGCCCTCGGGTGCACCGCGTATGTGGACCGCCGAGGCCGAGACAAGGTTGCGTGCTACTGGGTCATGGAGGTGCGCGGCGGGCGGTTCAAGCCGGGAATCGAGGTCGACAGGCTGCAGTGGCTGCCGGTCGACGACGCGGTGAAGCGCCTGACCTACGGCCGCGACAAGACGCTCCTCCTGCAGCAGGACCTGTAGCACACCTCCCCGCTCGCGGGGAGGCCGGCGGCGAAGCCGCGGGTCGCTCGGTAAGCTGATCCCGTGCAGACGCTGACGCACGCGGATCCACTCGTCGTCGCTGGAGTCACGCTGCGGTCGCGGCTGTTCCTCGGCACGGGCAAGTACACCAGCGACCAGGCGATGACCGGCGCGCTCGAAGCGTCGGGATGCGAGCTGGTCACGGTGGCGCTCCGCCGGCTCGACCTCGACAACCCGAACAAGAAGACGATCCTCGACGTCATCGACTGGAAGCGCTTTCGCATCCTGCCGAACACCGCCGGCTGCCGCACGGCTGAAGAGGCGATCCGCATCGCACGCCTGGCGCGGTCGATGGGCCTTTCGGACTGGGTCAAGCTCGAAGTCATCCCGGACCCGCGCTACCTGTTCCCAGACCCGGAAGAGACGCTGAAGGCCGCTCGGGTGCTCGTGGACGAGGGTTTCAAAGTCCTGCCGTACATCAACGCGGACCCCGTGCTGGCTCGCAAGCTCGAGGAACTGGGCACCGTGACCGTCATGCCGCTCGGTTCGCCCATCGGGTCCGGTCAGGGCCTCCAGACCATGGAGCAGATCCGGATCATCATCGAGGAGGCCCGTGTGCCGGTCGTGGTTGATGCGGGGATTGGCGTACCAAGCGACGCGGCGCTCGCGATGGAGATGGGTGCCGACGCGGTGCTGGTCAACACCGCGATCGCCCTGGCGAAGGATCCGGTGCTGATGGCTGAGGCAATCAGGGAAGGCGTCGACGCAGGGCGCAAGGCCTACATGGCCGGCAGGATCCCCAGGCGCGAGCAGGCCAGTCCGAGCTCGCCTGTAGAGGGCATCTCGCGGCCAAACTAGTCACTCCCGTGGCGATGGCCATCGTCCCCAGCGCGGCAGCCGGCCTGAGAGCCGCTCCCCGAGCCACCATCGTTCAGCTGCGCGCGCCGGAGCTGAGCACGCGCGAGCTCGAGCGCCAGGCTCTGCATCTGGTGGGATCGTCATCCCTCCCGGTGCTGGTGAGCTCGCGCTGCGACGTGGCCTTGGCGTGTGAGGCCGCGGGGGTCAACCTGCCCGAGCGCGATATTCCGACCATCGGCGCACGCGTGCTGCTCGGCCAAAAACTCATCGGCCGCTCGGTGCACTCACTGGAAACGGCCATGGAGGCCGAACGCGACGGCGCTGACTTCGTAATCTTCGGACCGGTCTGGCGGAGCGAAAGCCACCCGAACGTGGAGCCCGTCGGCGTCGACGCGCTGGCGCGTGTCGCATCGGCCGTGCACATCCCTGTCCTCGCCATCGGCGGGGTTACGGACGAGCGAGCTGCAACGTGCAGCTCGGCGGGCGCGGCCGGCTATGCCGCCATCGGACTGTTCAAGTGATCGCTTTGCAGATCAACGGCAGGAGGGTCGAGCTCCCAGGGCCGACTGCCTTGCTGGCCTATCTCGAGCAGCTCGGCGTCGATCCGCGCGCGGTCGCGGTCGAGCACAACGCCGAGATCGTCGAGCGCGCCGGGTACGCCTCGATCACGCTCCGAGATGGCGACCGCGTGGAGATCGTGCGGATGGTCGGAGGCGGCTAACCCCTCGCCCTGATCGCCGCTTCCGCCTCCGCCCGCTCGTCCCAGGGTTCAGAACCGCGCGCGGTCCGCATCGAGCGCTCGTGTCCTTTGCCGGCGAGCAACACCGTGTCGCCCGGTCGTGCAACCTCCATCGCGCGGCGGATCGCGGCGCGCCGGTCGATCACGATCTCGTAATCCCTTCCAGGTGCCTTGCCCGCCGCGCCCGACTGCACGTCGCGGGCGATCTCGGCCGGATCTTCGCTCAACGGGTCGTCCGTCGTGATGATGAAGAAGTCTGAGAACTCGGCTGCCGCGCGACCCATGCCGGGGCGGTCGTGGTCCGAGCGGGCGGTCGATCCGAACACGGCGATCAACCGGCCACGGGTGAACGGACGCAACTCGGCGAGCGCGCTGGCGAGTGAGCCGGCCGCGTGCGCGAAGTCTATGTAGACACGGAAGTCCTGGCCGAGGTCGACGGGCTCGAGCCGTCCGCGCACGCCCTCGAATCCGGCAAGTCCACGCCCGACGTCCTCGACGGGAACACCCAGCGCCAGGCACACGCCCGCGGCGCACAGTGCGTTGTAGATGTTGAATCGCGCCGGCACGTTGAGCGTCACCTCCGTCTCTCCCATCGGCGTCTTCATCCGGAAGCGCGATCCGGCGGCGGTGATCGCGAGGTCCAGCGGGTGCAGGTCCGACGCCGTGGTGAGACCGTACGTCCAGCGGCGCGAGACGGGCCTTCTCACCAGACGCTCGTAGCTGACGTCGTCGCGGTTCAACACGGCCGTCTTTTCGATGCCTTTGTCCGCAGCTCGCGAGGTGAGGTCGATGAGGCGAGCCTTCGCTTGGAGGTAGTCATCCCAGGTCGCGTGATAGTCGAGGTGGTCGTGGCCCACGTTCGTAAATGCCGCGACGTCGAACTCGCATGCGTGCACGCGTTCCTGAACCAGCGCGTGCGACGTCGTCTCGATGACCGCGCACGAGGCCCCTGCCTCGACCATGCGCGCGAGCCACGCCTGCACCTCCGGCGCTTCCGTCGTGGTCTGGCCGCTGACGTTGTCGATCTCGCGACCGCTGACCTTGAACGCCACCGTGCTCATCGCCCCCGCGACGATCCCGCTCGACTGCAGCACGTGCTCGGCCATGTGGGTCACGGTCGTCTTGCCGTCGGTCCCGGTGACCGCGGCGAGCTTCAGCTGGCGCGAGGGCCTCCCGTAGAACTCGGCCGCAAGCTCGGCGAGACCGATGCGGGTGGACGGCACGTGAAGCACCGGTATGCCCTCGGGCACCTTGACCTGGCGCTCGATCGCGACCGCGACAGCACCATTTGCGACAGCGTCGGCCACGTAGAAATGCCCGTCCACGTGCAGACCCTGTACCGCCACGAACAGGTCTCCGGCTGCTGCGCGCCGCGAGTCGTACGCGATGCCCGCCACGTCGACTTCGCCGTTGCCCTCGAGCACCGCGCCGGCCCCGCGCGCCAGGTCGCCCAGTCTCATTGCTCGCAGAATAAACGCGTCGTGATCGCGGAAATCGGCGGCCATCGCTTCGAGTGGGGCGCGCGCACGTACGTGATGGGAATCGTCAACGTCACGCCCGATTCATTCAGCGGCGACGGTCTCGGCGCGGATGTCGAGGCGGCGGTCGCGCAGGGCGTCCGCATGGTTGGCGAGGGCGCCGACATGCTTGACGTCGGCGGCGAATCGACGCGTCCCGGGCACACACCGGTGACTCTGGAGGAGGAGATCGCCCGCACCGAGGTCGTCGTGCGCCGGCTGGCCCGCGAATCGGGTGTGCCCGTTTCGATCGACACATATAAGGACGACGTGGCCGCCATCGGCGTGGCCGCGGGCGCGACGATCCTCAACGACGTGTGGGGGTTGACGCGATCCCTGCGCATCGCCGAGCTCGCCGCAAAGCACGGCTGCGGGCTCGTCGTCATGCACAACCAGGACGGCACCGAGTACGCGGGCGACCTGATGGATGAGATCAAGCGATTTCTCTCCGCCTCCGCCTCGCGTGCCATCGCCGCCGGCGTGCCGAAGGAGAAGCTGATCGTCGACCCGGGGATCGGGTTCGGCAAGACCGCGGACCAGAACTGGGAGGTCATGCGGCGGTTCGCGGAGCTGCAGGAGCTCGGCCATCCGATCCTTGTCGGTACGTCTCGCAAGTCGTTCATCGGCAAGCTGCTCGACCTGCCCGTCAGCGAGCGCCTCGAAGGGACGCTGGCCACGGTGGCGGGGGCCGTCCTGCGCGGGGCCGACATCGTGCGCGTGCACGACGTGCTGCAGACGACGCGCGCCGTCCGAGTCGCCGATCGCATGCGTTGACGCTCGCCTACCTCGGCCTTGGCACCAACCTGGGAGTACGTTCTCGCAACCTCAGCGCGGCCCGGCGCCGCCTGCGTCAAAAAGGTGTGCGCATCCTGCGTCAAAGCCGCGTCATCGAGACCGAGCCGTGGGGCGTCACCGACCAACCGCGCTTTCTGAATCAGGTGCTCGAAGTCGACTGGAAAGGCACCCCAATGCAGCTGCTGCGGGCTGCGAAGGAGGTCGAGCATGAAGGAGGACGCCGGCCGACGCGGCGCTGGGGGCCGCGCGTCATCGACGTCGACATCCTTCTTTTCGGAGACGAGCGGGTCCACCGTCGCAACCTCGTCCTCCCGCACCCTCGCATCGCGGAGCGACCGTTCGTCCTCGAATCGCTGGCCGAGCTCGGCGTCAGGCTGGACGGGCGTTCGTGAAGCGGTAGCCGATGCCCGGCACGGCGAGGATGTAGTAAGGACGCGAGGGCTGGGTCTCGATCTTCCGCCGCAGGTTGCGGATGTGGACGTCGATGACGCGGGTCTCGATCGGGTACTCGTAGCCCCAGATCGAGTTGAGGATCTTTTCCCGGCTCAACACCTTGCCTGCGTTGCTGGCCAGGAACGTCAGCAGGTCGAACTCGGTGTGGGTCAGCTCGACCTCCTGGCCGGACTTGTAGGTGCGGCGTTCGTTGACGTCGATCACCAGGTCGCGGAACTCCAGACGGCTGCGCATCGCCTCGGCGTTCTCGAGTCGCGCGCGGCGCAGGTGCGCCGCCATTCGAGCCACCAGCTCGCGGAGCCGCAGAGGTTTCGTGACGTAGTCATCGGCGCCGATCTCCAGGGCAACGACGGCGTCGATCTCGTCGGACCTCGAGCTCATCATGATGACCGGCACCGCGGGGTCCATCTTGCGAAGCTCGCGGCAGACGTCAAAACCCGCCGCGTCGGGCAGCGTCACCTCGAGCAGCACGACGCTCGGCCGGGAGTGCTCGACCTGGCGCAGGGCCTCCGAGCCGCCGTCAGCCTCCACCACCTGATAGCCGTCCTGCTCGCAGACCTGCCTTATCTCTCGGCGGGTGGTACCGTCCGGCTCCACGACAAGGACTTTGCGAGAGGACTCCGCCACAGCCATGCTTCCATCCTAACGTCTTTGAAGGATTGTTAGCGAATGTTTCGTTTCAAACCCCGAATGAACGCCCTGGCCTTGCGCTCGGCCGCGAGCACCCGGGCGCCAGAGGCTGAGAGGACGAGCTCCCACGCACCGGCGTAAGCGACCTCGCGGCCGCCGAACTCGCTCTTGAAAAAGCCGAGGCCGTGCCAGGGGTGCGAGGGTCCGGCGTCGGGCGGCGGCACACCCCAGAGATCAAAGTCTTTACACCCGGCTTGAGTGGCCGCCGAGATGGCAATCCACCAGGCGAGGTCGTTGCCCATCAGCTCACGGCGCGCGCCGGTGCGGCCGGCGAAAAGGCTGTAAGCGCGGCCGGCGTGCCGCGCCACCAGCACCGTCGCAAGGGGCTCTCGCTTCTCCGGTGAAAGCGCGGTGTAGGTGCGGCACCAGGGAAGGGTGTCGAGCAGCAGCTCGTAGTAGCGGCGGTCGGGGAGCCGGATCGACTCGCGGCGTTCAACGGCCGCGGACTGCCGAGCCAGCTCCGCCGGGTCCTTGCCTTCCTCGACGACGACGCCGCGCTTGAGTCCGGTCCGGATGTTGTATCGCCTGCCGTGCTTGAAGGTCACCAGGAGCTCGTCCGGCGGAAGGAGGTCGACGATTCGGGTGTGCTGCGGCTGGGTCGGGTCGGTGGGCCCAAAGCTCAGCTCCTTCAACACCTCGCCGAACTCAGAAGGTGCGTCCGGCTCGACGACGAGACGAGCCATGCGATTCCCGCGCGCCCAATCGACGAGCTCTGTCAACGCTTCACGCGTAGCGGGAACCGGGCCACGCGGTACGTATCCCTCGCGCGTCCCGCCAACGGTCCGTAGCTGGACGCTGGCCACGCCCCCGCCTGACGGCAGGCGGACGCGTTCGATCGTCCAGCCTGCATGCGCCTGGACCTCGCCCCACGCCCACGTCTGGAGAAGCGGCGCTGGTGATGCCGCAGCGTCCAGCTCTGCGTCCCAGCGCTGCTCTTCAGTCGCCATCGCGGGGCACCTCGAGGTGACCGACGTCGTTGACGCCGCCGATGACAGTCCGTCCATTTCGCTTCTCGATCAACGAGATGGATGCGTTCTGGATCCGAAACGGGAAGAGTCCTTCGGGTGGGCGCCCGACGATGCGGTGCAGCGCGACCTGGATCACGCCTCCGTGGGTCACGACCAGCACGTCGCCGTGGTCGTGCCGGCGCAGGATATCGTCGAAAGCCATCCCGACCCGGGCGTCGAAATTGATTGCGCCTTCGCCACCGGGCACGACATCCCAGTCGGGCTCCTCGACCCAGGCGGCCCACGCAGCGGGATATCGCTCGGCGATCTCCTCGGTGCGCAAGCCCTCCCACTCGCCGAGAAAGATCTCGCGGAGGGCAGGCATCGGCGCAGGCGATACGCCGACCGCGGCGCCGACGAGCTCGGCTGTCTCGAACGCGCGTTTGAGGTCGCTCGCGTAGTGCGCTGCAAAGGCGCGGCCGGCGAGGCGGGCCCCGACACGCTCGGCCTGCCGCCTGCCTTCGGCCGAGAGCGGCGGATCCATCTGGCCCTGGATGCGGCGCTCGCGATTCCAGGTCGACTGGCCGTGCCGGATGAGGACAAGGCGCGCCGGCTCTGGACGAGGTAATACAGGGAGCTCTGGAGGCTCCGGGCGCGCGGCTCTGATCTCGATGCCTATACTAACTTTCTCTTAAGTTTCGATCGGGCCCGTCCGATCTCAGGAGAAGACTGTTGCAGTCGCACGGCTCGCTTGTCGAAATCCCCCTTCGGTCACTTCTTGAATCCGCTCAGGGCGAGCGGTCCACCGGCACCCTCACGGTCCGCAATGGAAACGGCGAATCGGCCTCGCTGTACTTCCTGTTCGGGCATCTTTTCCATGCCCAGGGCAACGGGAAGTCTGGGGATGACGCCGTCCTCAGTGCATTGCACTGGACCAAGGGCGACTTCGAGTTCGACGCCAAGGCCAAGCTGCCGGCCGATGAGACCGTCAAAGCCGGCATTCCCGAGCTTGTGCACGCGGCGGACGCCGCCCCCAAGGTCGCGGCCGCCGAGCCCAAGCCGGAACCGAGACCGCAGCCCAAGCCCGAGGCGAAGGCTGAGCCGCGTGACGAGCACCCGGAGCCAACGAACGAGCGAAAAGAGCATGCTGAATCGGAGAGAAAGGTGGAAGCACCGCAGCCGAGACGTGGCGTGAAGCACCGCCCGCAGCCAAAGCACGGCCGTGAACCGATTCCGGTTCCGGCGGGTCAGGTCCTGTACGACTCCCTCAAGACATCGTTCGTCGATTTCCCACGCCTCCTCACAACGCTCGAGCGCGAGGGCTACACGGGCTACGTGAGACTTCTGACCGACGATGCATCGGGACTGATTCTTTTCCGTGAGGGTTCTGCGCTCGAGTGCCTGTATGACGGGGCCGCCGAGGCGGGAAGCCTCGTCCTCGGGAAGCAGGCCCTCCAGCACTTCAACGACGACGTCAACGCGGGTCATGGGGTGCTCGACGTCGTCGGCCTCTCGCCCGAGCTGATCGACGGCCTTTACGAGCTGACCGTGTCGCGGCCCATGTACACCGAGCTCTACGCCGCATGGGTGGACATGAAGGCGCTGCTCAACTTTCTGAGCGAGCGCAAGCTCAGCGGCAGCGTGATGATCCGGTCGGGCGGCGGGACCGGGGTCCTCATCCTGGCCGCTGGCGAGCTCGCCGGCGCCTACACGAGCGAGTCGCGGGACATCTCCGACAAGCCCGACCGCGCGCTCGCCCTGTGCGACGACCCAAAAGCGATGATCGAGGTCAAGTCGGCGGATGCAAGCAAGCATCCGCCCCTGGACGTGGACGAGGTGGTCGGAGCGCAGCGCGGCCGGGTCGTGCAGCCGGCGTCGTTTGCTCCGCCGGCGCAACCTGAGGTGACCGCACCGACGAATCCGACGATTCCGACGATGCCCGTCATGCCGGCGATGGCACCCGAACCGCCCACCGCACAGATTCCGACCACGTCATTCGGCGGCTATGCGCAGCCGACGCCGCCTTCGCAGCCCATGCAGGTTGCGCCGACGACACCGCCGCGGCCCGCGGGCCCGCAGCTGGACTGGTCCGGCGTCGTGACCGAGTTGCAGGCGATGGCAGAGGACGCGCTGGGCAACCGGGCGCGCAAGGTCAAGGACATCCTGGGGGCCGCCGATCCGTCGCTCGCGGGCATCGAGGCCGCGATCGACCAGATTCCGAGCATCTCGCTCCTGTTCGTGGACTCGTCGCGACTCGAGCAGCTGGCGCAAGAGATGAGGGCCCGGCTCAAGTCCCACCTCTAGCCGACGCGGTATAACCCCTTAACAGGGTGGGTTGGAATTCGATTTTTGCGCGCGTAGTCTCCACCCGGGTGCGTCGGCTTGGGGGAGGGAGCCGCCGGGAGTGGACGCTCCTATCCCCTGTCAAGCCTGTTCAGGAACCTGAAGAGTTGTCTGGCCAAATATCTCTTGAGGCAGCGTCTGATCTCTCGGTTGGTTTTTCCTTCCGCCGAGCGCCGAGCGACGTAGTCCCGGGTCGTGGGGTCGTAACGACAGCGGCTGAGGATCACGATGTGAAGTGCAGCATTGAGCTTGCAGTCCCCACCGTGATTGAGGCGATGCCGGATGGTCTGGCCCGAAGACGCTGGAATCGGCGCCACTCCGGCAAGCGCTGCGAAGCCGGCCTCATTGGCCACCCGACCGGCGTGCGACCAACTGACCAGGATCTCGGCCGCGGTCAGCGTGCCCAGGCCGGGCAAAGCAAGCAAGCCGGGTGCCATTTGCTCAACTCGTCGCTTGATTCGCGCCTCGTAGGCGGCGGCTCTGGCATCGAGTTCTGCGACCACGCGGGCAACCTCGCGCATGGCACCGAGTCGGGTTTCATCTTCGAGGCTGAACCGGCACCGCGCCCGAGTGGTAAGGCACTTCCGCACCAGCCGCTCGGTCGAATGGCTGTGCTGGCCGCTTTCGAGGAAGCGGCTGCGCACAGTCTGGGAGGTGGTGATCACAAGCTGATGAAGGTGATTGGCCAGCGCCATCCGTGTCTTGACGAACTCAGATCGGGTCGTCAGCAGCACGCGCAGCTGCTCCCGCTCCCGTCTTGTTCGCGGCGGGTTAATGTGGCCCATGGCCAAGGCGTCGCATCCGGCCTTGATCGCGTCAATCGCATCCGACTTGCCCCGTTTGCGCAGGGACCGCTTGGGTCGGTCGACCTCGGTCACCGTCTGGTCGGCCTGCAACAAGTGCTCCGTCAGCGCCGCCCCATACGAGCCGGTGCCCTCTACCGCCCAAAGCAGAGGCCCGGAGTACTTCGCGGCCATCCTCACGAGCCGGCGATAACCACTTGCATCAGCTCCCACCTCACACATCTCGAGCCCGCCCCCCGTGCAGTTGAGGACTGCCGCGTAAAGGCTGTCTTTATGAGTGTCGACTCCGATGACGTGCACAAACCGCTCTGCCAAGATGGTCATGGTTACCTCCTGCAAGGTGACCCAGCGGTGTCGGTCTGGGGCCCCACCTGGCGGCGATCCTGTCAGGGGTCACTCCGAAAGGCGGACGAGCTCCTTATCAAGCCAACGGGTGGGCCAGGCCGGCACCAGCGGCGGACCGGACAGACGTGTCCTACCCGATGGCATGCGATACAGCCTTGGAGGGCCCTGGGTCATGCCCGGTTGCCGCCGGATAAGTAAAGGGTCACAGGAGGGCCCAGCCAGGCTGCGCTTATTTTTCGGGGCGGCGCTCCTCGCCCTGCTGCTCCCCCTCACCGCATGTGGCGGCGACCCACCCCAGATCGTCGACTACTCACCGCAGCGGAACGCCCTCGACGTGTCCACCGCCGCGCCCGTTCGCATCACGTTCGACCACGACGTCGACCAGGTCTCGGTTGAGGCCCGGCTCCGCCTGGCGCCGCAAACCGACGGGCTCGTGCGCTGGATCAACGGACATCAGCTCGTGTACGAACACCCGACGCTCCGCACCGCCACGTCCTACGAGGTCATCCTCGAGCCCGGCTACCGCGACCCCGCAGGCAACGTGTACGCGCTGAGGCATCGCTGGTCATTCACCACCGAAGGGCCGCCCACCCTCGCCGGGTCGAGTCCCGCCAATGGCGACGGCGACGTCGATCCCTCGGCCTATCTGTCACTCGACTTCTCACGGCCGATGGATCCGAGCACGCTCAAGAGCGCGATCTCATTCACTCCGAACGTTCGATTTGACGTCCGCCTCGACCCGACGGACAGCCGCCGAGCGATCATCGCCCCGTCTCAGCTGATGGTAGCCAAGAGCGATTACCAGCTGCTGCTCAACACGGCCGCCCTGGATGTCGACGGCAATCCTCTCGACCGCAATCAACTCGTCACATTCAAGACAGGAGCGCCACGTCCGCTCAGCCACTGGATCGCTTTCGCCACGGACCGCACGGACGGAACGCCCGCCGGGCTCTGGATCGTCAACGAGCGCGGATTCCCGCGAGAGCTTTTCGACGCAGGTGCGGTGCAATCGTTCAGCTGGTCGCCGCGCGGAGATTCACTTCTGATCGAGGCGCCGGACCAAGCGTGGTGGGAATTCACGCCGGGTGCCGCTGCGGCGCGGCTGCCGTTCCGCGCAACGTGGGCCGCATCGCTCGCCGGCGGCCTGGGTTACGTCTACATCGACGACTCCGGGGCCCTGCACAGGTTGGACGCCAACGGCAACTCGGTCACGGTGGCGAGCGGCGTGCAGGAGGCGGCCGTGGCTCCCAACGGGTTGCGCGTGGCTTTCATCAACCGCGCAACCGACACCAACGAGGTGTGGGGATATGACGTCGGACTGCGGACCCGCTACTTGCTGGTGACCGACTCCGCGCCCGTGAGCGACGTCGCTTGGGCGCCGGCCGGCAACCGAATCGCGTACCTGCGCCACGACCTCACCACGGTGAGCCTGCGCATGCGCGGCCTGACCGGCGCCGCCGCATTTACGACATTGACCACCGGCACCGACATCGGCAGTCCGATGTGGCTACCCGATTCCACCCATCTCCTCTTTTCCGCCGCCGTGACCACACCGTCGGTCGTCGTGCACAAGGCCTTCATCATCAACGTCGTGTCGCCGCCCGCCGTCCTGGGCCTCGCCTCGGGCCTCCCGTCCGACCCCGCGATCGAGGTCACAACGCCGGTGTCCTCCCCGGACGGGCACCAGATCGCTTTTGTCAGCAGCAATCAGATCTGGCTCATGAACGCGGACGGCACGCGACCGATCGCGCTGACCAGATCGGACTCGACGCTCTTTCCCTACTCCTGCCGTGCGGTTGCGTGGACGCGGACCTGAGCACGCTCAAGGACGCCTTCGAACAGGTCGCGTAGTCGATCCGCCGTCCGTGTCCAGGAGAATCGCTGCGCCAGCAGGCGGCCGCGCCGGCCCATCTGTTGCGCGAGCTCCGGGTTGTCTAACAGCCCGCCGACCCGGGCGGCGTAAGCCGCGGGGTTGTGCCCTTCGATCAGGTAACCGGTGACCTCGTCACGCACGACCGATCGCAATCCGGTCACATCGGATCCAACGACCGGCCTCCCGCAGGCCTGGGCCTCGAGCCCGACCAGGCCGAACGACTCGCTGTAGGAGGGCATCACACAGACATCGGCTGCCGAGTAGAAGAACGGCAGCTCGTGATGAGCCACGGAACCCAGGAAGTCCACGCTCTCGCGCACACCGACCTCGGATGCGACCTTCTTGAGCCGCTCCTTCTCGGACTCATCTCCGTCCTTGCTGTCTTCGCCCAGGATCAAGAGCCGGACGTCGTCGTGGGCGCGGTCACGCAGCAAAGCAAGGGCGCGAATCGCGACCTCGACCCCTTTCAGGCGCTCGAGCCTGCCCACGAAAAGGAGCAGCCGTCCCGGCCCGTATCCAATCGTTCGCCGGGCTTCGGCAGGGTCGATCGGCTGGAACATCGCCAGGTCCACACCTGGCGGAACGACGAAGACTCGAGACGGATCTGCGCCATAAGCGCTGACCAGGTCTGCGCTCTCCTGCTCAGTCGATGCGAGCAGTAGGTCCGCCTGCTGAGCGATCTCGCCCTCGACGCGGATGCGCAGCGCCGGCTCGGGCCGGGCGCCGGCCGCCAGGGTGCGATTCTTGACTACGCCGAGGGTGTGCGACATGTGCGCCCACGCCACCGCCAGCTGAGGGCGGAGCAGGCACGCGACCTCACCCGACAGCCAGTAATGCGAGAAGAGCAGGTCGTATGAGAGCCCCTCGCGCTCGGCGAAGGCGAGGATTCGTGAGGCAAAGGCAGGCACCTCGCCGTAGAGGGAGTACTTGTCCAGGCCGCGGCCCGCCGGCAGATAGATGACGCGCGAAAGAGGCGCCAGCGGTTCGATCGCAGGGTCGTCCGGCGACTGCTTGCGGGTGAAGATGTCGGTTGCGATGCCCCGATCGCTGAATGCGGATGCGACCTCTCGAACGTATACGTTCAGGCCGCCGTTTCCGTTCTGGCCCAGGGATGCTGTGGGCGAGGTGTGCATGGATACGACCGCGATCCGCCGGGCGGCGCGGTCGGAGATCAGTCGCTCGGGATCAGCCACGGTACGCCGATCTCGCGTCGAGCCAGCGTCTGGAGACGCAGCAGAAGCCGCAACCGGAGACCGGCGAGCACGAGCTCATAACCGATACAACCTACGAGATGGCGGCCTATTCCCACCCGAACCCGGACGAACGGGGACGGATATCATCTTTGGCGTCGATGCGGGTGCGCAAAACGCTGCTGCTGGTGCCGGCTCTCGGGGCCTTTTTCATCCTGACTGGGGTCTCCACCCTGGCCGACAGCTCGCCGTCACCGTCCGCAAGCGGCTCCCGCAGCGGGGCTCCTCTGCCGGGCGACCCCGAGAAGGGTGCCACGCTGTACGCTCAGAACTGCACGACCTGTCACGGGGCTGGTCTGGAAGGCGGCATCGGGGCGGTGCTGAACCCGATCGAGAAGCTGCCGGGCATATCAGACCCGCTCGACCCCGCGTTCCTGATCGACATCATCACCAACGGACGGCAGCCACAGCCCGGAGACCCCAAGCAGACCGTGATGCCGGTCAAGGGCGGCAACGCGAGCCTCACCGACCAGAACGTCAAGGACCTGGCCGCTTACATCATCGTCCAGAACAGGACCGGCTCCCCGCCGCTCTCACCCGGTGAGCTCGCGAAGCGCACCATTCTCTGGGTCAGCATCGGCATCATCGCCATGGTGTTCATCACCTACCTGCTCTCCGCCTACAACATGAGATGGATAGCGCGTCGCGCCGCAGCGCGACGCAAGTAACAGAAGCCGGCGCCGCACCGACGCTCTATCCGGCACCGGTTGGCGGGTCTCCTCGCGTCCTGATCCTCTTCAGCGACACAGGCGGCGGTCATCGTGCTGCAGCTCGTGCCCTGACTGACGCGCTGAAGCTGCTCGACCCATCGTGCGTGATCACCGTTGCCGATCCCCTCATCGGCCAGGGCCCGGTGATCGTCAGGCGTCTTGCGTCTCTCTACTCGCCCGTGATCCGCCGGTCGCGCGCCGCCTGGGGTGCGGTCTATCACTCGAGCAACACGCAGCCCACCTTCGCCGCCATCCGCGCAGTGTTCGGGCCGCCGGTGCGTCGAGTTCTCCGTCAGCTGCTCAAACAAAACGACCCGGACGTCGTCCTTTCGGTCCACCCGTTGCTCAACCACGTAGCGCACCAGGCGATCCGCAAGAGCGGACGCCCACGTGCCCTGATGACCGTGATCACCGACCTCGTCGACTTTCACCGCGGCTGGACGTTCAGCCAGGCCGACCTCGTCGTCGCGCCGACCGAAGGCGCCCGCAAGGTGGCGCTCAGGCGCCGGGTCCCACCCGACCGGGTCAAGCTGCTCGGCCTCCCGGTCGATCTTCGTTTCCGGCCTCCGGCGCCGGGCGAGAAGCAAGCCCTGCGACGGCGGTTCGGACTCAAGGAAAACCGCTTCACCGTGCTGGTCATGGGCGGGGCGGCCGGGGTCGGGCATCTGGCGGCGCAGGTAAGAGAGCTGGCCGTCGAGCCTCACCCCTGGCAGCTCGCAGTGGTTTGCGGCCGCAACGAGAAGCTGCGACGGCGCCTCTATGAGATGAACGTGGCCACGCCGATGCTCGTGCTCGGGTTTGTGGACTTCATGCCCGAGCTGATGCGCGCGTGCGACCTCGTCGTGACCAAAGCCGGTCCCGGCGCCATCGCCGAAGCGCTTGCCACAGGCCTTCCCCTTGTGATCACGGGATTCCTCCCCGGCCAGGAGTCGCCGAACGTCGATTTCGTGGTCGAGTCGCGGATCGGCGCTTTCGCCCCCAAGGAGACAGACCTCCTGGACGAGGTGCGTGTGATGGCGGAAGGCGGTCCAACCTGGCGCGAGATGGCACGCAACGCGCAGGAGCTCGCGTATCCATACGCCTCCTCCGACATCGCGCGCGAGTGCCTGCTGCTCGCTGCGCGCTACAGGGCGTCGGCGCAGGCGAGCCTGTAGGGACACAGCCGGCAGCGGCGGCGCTCCGGTCGAGCCTCGAAGTGCCCGGCCCGGATCCCCTCCGCCACCTCTGCGCCTTCGGCTTCGGCCTCGCGCATCAGTCGATCCACGCCGTCGACGTGGATCGAGGTCCCTGTCGCGAGGTACACGACCTCCAGCTCGAGGGGTGCAAGCTGCAGCGCCGACGAGGCACCGAGCGCGTACAGGGCGACCTGCAGGTCCCGGCGTCGCCGAGCGACTGGCCGGCCGCTCTTGTAATCGATGATCCGCCAGCCCGCATCAGTCCGGTCGATGCGATCGATCACGCCGCGCAGCGCCCAACCGCCGATCTCCACGTCGAATGCTTGCTCCAGGTACTCGGGGGCCGCGTCGAATCCCCCACGGGCGCGGTAGGCCTGCAGCTCCGCCGCGCCGTTGCGCTTGAAAGCGGGCGCTCGCCGCAGGTCCGGGAACGGCGTCTCCTTCCAGACCGCGTTGTGGATCGATCTCAAACGAGCGTCGTTGACCGCCTGGCCCTCGCGGCGCAGGTTTCCGGCGCGACGCAGCACCTCGTGGAGGATCACGCCATGCACCGCTTCTGCGCTCTGAGGTGCCGGAAGGCGTCGCACGTGGCGATACCAGTACTGCCGCGGGCAGTCCATGTAGGAGGTCATGGCGCTGTAGGAGAGCTGCACCACGCCCGAATGACCGTTGACCGCGATCGGGGGTCGATTCACTGGCGACGCGGCGATCTGCTTCTCGACGACGACCCGCCGGCCGGCTGCGCGCACCTCGTCCAGGAAACGCGACTCGCGCCACCGCCGGCCGCCCTCGTAATGCGTCGCCCGGGTGAGATAGAGGCGCCGGCGAGCGCGCGTCATTGCCACGTACAGAAGCCTGCGTTCCTCGGCGATCACGTCCTCGCGTCCGCGTACCAGCGGTTCGAGCACGGCGGCCGGAAGCTCGAAACGCGGCGATCGGCCGGACTGCGGAAGCCGCCCTTCGACGAGCGAGGGCACAAAGACCGCCTCGAACTCCAGGCCCTTCGACTGGTGAATCGTCATGACCTGGATGGCACTGCCCATCTCCACCTCGGCCGGCTCCTCGTCCTCGCCTGACAGAAGCACGAGGTCCAGGCGCCGCATGTACGCATCGAGCGAGTGGTCAGGTGATGACTCGCAGAAGTCCGCTATACCTTCGGCGAATTTGCCTACGTTCGCCGTCGCGGGATACCGCGACTGCTCCATCAGCTCGTAGAACAGGTCGCGCACGTCGACCTTCTTGGCCGCGACCGCAAATTTCTCGAGCAGCGGCTGCATGGTGCCGGCGACCGGTCGCGCCAGGGCCACCAGATCCCCTGGGTCGTGAATGATACGGAGCATCGCTACCACGTCCTTGATCTCAGGCAGCTCGTGAAAGCCGCGCCCCCCGAAGACCACATGTGGCAGGCCCTTCGCCGCCAGCGCGGCGGCGATGGGGCGCGCGATCGCATTGGTCCGGCAGAGCACCACGATGTCCGTCAGCGCCAGCCCGGCGGCCGTGAGGCGCGCTGCCTCATCGGCGATGGCGGCGGCTTCGGATCCGCCGTCGGAGCTCTCCCATAACTCGACCACGGGACCGCTCGCGTCGGAGCGCAGCTGCTTGGCCAGGCGGTCCTGGTTGTTGACGATCAGCGCGGATGCGGCGGCCACGATCCGGCGCGAGCTCCTTCGGTTGCGCGCGAGCGCGATGGTGCGCGCGGACGGAAACCTGCCGACGAATCGCTCGAGGCTCGCGCGCGACGCCCCCCGGAATCTATAGATCGACTGATCGTCGTCCCCCACGACGAACGGATCGCCGCTTGCCGCGATCAGCTCGACCATGCGCTCCTGGGCGAGGTTCAGGTCCTGGTACTCGTCGACGAGCACGTGCGGGTAGCGCTCGGCATAGCGCCTGAGCACGGCTGGGTTCTTTTCCAGCATTCGCACGGTCAGCAGGAGCAGGTCGTCGAAATCGAGCAACCGCTGTTTGCGGCACTCTCGCTCGTAAGCCCGGAAAAGCTTCACGCATGCCTTCATGAGCTCCGTCTTCTCGGGATCGTCGGCGCCCGCAGCCCACGCTTGCAGCCGCTCGAGAGGGACGAGCTCCTGCTTCATGCGCTCGAGCATCTGCAGCACTGGCGCCACCAGGTCATCGGGCCGCTCGTCACCGGTCAGCGCTGCGTCGCCGATCTTCCACATCAGCTCCCGGGCGAGGATCCATCGGTCGGCCCCGGTCACGATTCGGAAGCCTGCCGGTACGCCGATGGCGCGCCCGTCTTCCCGGAGCCAGCTCATCGCGATCGAGTGAAAGGTTCCAACCGCCGGGACGGAAGCTTTGATCAGCGCCTCGATGCGCTGGCGCATCTCGTTGGCGGCGCGGTCGGTGAAGGTCATGACCAGGATCGATCCTGGCGAGACCCCCTGCGCCACCAGGCGGCGGACGCGCTCGGCGATCACGGCGGTTTTGCCGGTCCCAGCACCGGCGACCACACGGACGGGTCCCGCGCCCAATGTCGAGGCCTGTCGCTGTTCGACCCCTAGGTTCATGACGGGGTCGGGCGGCCGATCCGCACGCGCAAGACCCGCACGGTAAGGCCCAGGTCCGGCCGATTCAACCGAGCGATGATCGTCTCGGCGTCCAGTCTCAGCTGGTGCGCAAGGGCAGGACTCATGGTGGTCACGAGCAGGGTCCCCGCCTTCAGCTCCACCGTGTCGCAAAGTGAAGCCACGTCCGGACCCATCAGACTTCGGAAGGCGGACGCCACCTGGGTTGCCATCAGACGCCTGCCGCCGGGCTGGCGGCGGACGATTCGCGGCAGGATATTACCCAGCTTATCCACAGGCCTGGATCATGCCTTCGTTCACCGTCCACACCATCGCCGTGGCGATCAGTTCGGGCGGGAACGGACCGGCTTCGACAGACGTGATCACCACCTGTCCCCCGTCGGCGATCTCCTGCAGGAGCGCAGCCCGGCGCTCCCCGTCCAGCTCCGAAAGGACGTCATCGAGCAGGAGCACGGGACGCTCGCCGGCTCGGCGCTCGATCAGAGCGGCCTCGGCCAGCTTCAGGCTGACCACGGCCGTTCGCTGCTGCCCCTGCGAACCGTAGGAGCGAGCGTCGCGGCCGTCGAGCAACACGCGCAGGTCGTCCCGGTGTGGACCCACGCTGGTGGTGCCGCGCCTCAGGTCCTCGGCAAGGGAGTTATGCACAGCTTCGGCCAGGTTTTCCGGAGGGCCGAGATACTGAATTTCAAGGCGTTCGCCGGCTGCGATCTGGGCGTGACAGCGGGCGGCTTCAGGTTCGAGGTCTTTCACGGCTTTGGCGCGCGCGTCAATGATCTGGGTGCCCACCTCGACGAGCTCGTGGTTCCAGGCCTCCAGCACGTCGTTGCCACCTTCCCCGGCGGCAATGCGTTTCAAAAGGCTGTTGCGCTGCTCGAGGATCCGGCGCAGGCCCCCAAGCGCGCGGGCATAACCCGAGTTGACCTGGACCAGCATCTGGTTGAGAAAGCGCCGGCGCAGCTCTGGACCCGCCTTGACGAGGCCCAGGTCGTCCGGCCAGAAAAGGACGACCCGAAAGTGGCCTGGAAGGTCGAACGCCCGTCGCCGGACACCATCGACCTCGATCGTGCGGCGTGCCCGCTCCCCCTCGACCTCGAGAGTGATCGCGATCGAGCGGGTTGTCGCGCCGCTCTCGACCTCGGCGTCGATCGTCGACCCCGGACCGGCCGGCCCGACCAGCTCGAGCTCGCGGCGCGCCCTCGGCGAAGAGGACAGGGCAAGCATGGCGACCGCCTCGAGCAGGTTGGTCTTGCCCTGCCCGTTCGGCCCGATGAACACGTTGACGGCCGGGCCCGGCGTGAGGTCCAGCTGTGCGTAGTTGCGGTGGTTGCGAAGACGCAGGCGACGGAGGCGCACCTTTCCCGGAGCGCCGCTAGGACATGGCCACCCGCACGGGCATGATCACATAGAGGTAGTGGTCTTTGCCCGGCGGCCGCATGAGCCCCGGACTGAGAGGACCGTCGAACAGCAGCTCGACCTCATCCTCCCCAATCACTCCAAGGGCGTCCAGGACGTAGCGGGCATTGAAGGCAATTTGAATGTCGGATCCATCCACGTCGGCCGTCATCTCGGCCTTGCTGTCTCCAACCTCGTTGGTGGTGGCGGAGAGGGTCAGTGCGCCGGACTGCGCCTTGACGCGAATCACGTTGGCGCTGTCGCGCGCGAAGAGGGAGACCGCGCGCACGGTCTGCGTGAGCTCCCCTGTCGAGACCTTGACCTTGGTCGAGCTCTTGCTGGGGATAACCTGTGCGTAGTTGGGATACTTGCCGTCGATCAGCCTCGAGGTCAACTCGGAGCTGCCGGCCCGGAAGAACACCTGGTTGCGGGCCTTGGAGATGATCACCTCCACTTTCCCTGGCTCACCTTTGAGCACCCTTGACAGCTCGGCGAGCGCCCGGGCCGGGACGATGAGGCTCGCTTCCAGGTCGCTCGAGCCCGCGACGGCCAGCTTCCTGACCGCCAGGCGGTGGCCGTCGGTGGCGGCGAGGGTGAGATTCCCGCCCTGGACCTGAACCAGCACGCCGGTCAGCACCGGACGAGCCTCGTCAGTGGACGCGGCCATCTGGGTTTGCTCCACCGCCCCGACCAGGTCGTCAAGCGCCACCTCGAGTCGGTCACCTTCATCCGGACGCGGTCCCGGCGGGAACTCCTCCGCCTCGATGCACTTGATGTGGGTGTCGAATCGCGCGCAGCGCAGGTTGAGCGATTGCGTCGGCGAATCGAGCGTCAGCTCGAGGTCATCGTCCGGAAGCGTGCCCACAAAGTCGGTGAGCAGCCTCGCGGGTGCGGTCGTCGAGCCTTCCGAGGCGACCTCGGCGGAGACGACTTTGCGAATGCCAATCTCGAGGTTGGTCGCGGAGAGGGCCAGGCCCTCTGACGTCGTTTCGATGAGGATGTTGTTGAGGATCGGCAGGGTGGTCCGGCTGGAGATGGCGCGCGACACGACCTGGAGCGCCTGGCTTAGAACTGCCGGCCTGCACGTGACCTTCATTTGAGCAGCGAGAACTTTGGCATTCAAGACAGTTGTCCCCCGTTGAAAGAGTTTCTCTTGATTGAAATCATCCGTAACCGATAACAGTAAGCGCTGTGCGGACTGTGGATGTCGAGATCATTTACAGATCGAAATGACCCGTGGATAAGGTCTGGGCAATCAAGGGACAGTCCGCGCGTGGCTGTTGAATCTGTGGGGAGGAGATGACCGCCCGCGGTCCATCCAATCGGAATCCCAAGCCTCTTCTTAAAACCTGTGGAAACGCTCACTGGACGTAAAGCTTTTCCCGGATCGACTGTACTTCGTAACGCAGTCGCTCGTCCTCCTTCAGCTCGTTGGCGATCTTCTCGATGGAGTGGAGCGCGGTCGTGTGGTCGCGGCCGCCAAAAGCCTTGCCGATCGCCGGTAGCGATGAGGGTGTCTCTTCGCGAACCAGGTACATGGCGACCTGGCGGGGGAACACGATGTGCTTGTCGCGCCGTTTGCCCTTCATATCGTCGAGCGTCACGTTGTAGTAGTCGGCGACCAGCGCCTGGATTCGTTCGACGTTGATCGGCTTGCGGGTGCTCGCCGGGATGATGTCGGACAGCAGCCGCGCCGCCTCCTCCTCGTCGACCTGCCTCTGGTGCACCGCGGCGAAGGCCTGGATGCGCGTGAGCGCACCCTCGAGCTCGCGGATGTTTCGCTGCACCTTATGGGCGATGAAGCTGAGGACTTCCTCGGGGACCAGGCTGCCGTTGGCACCAAGCTTCGAGTGCAGGATTGCGAGTCGGGTCTCGAAGTCTGGGGGCTGGATGTCTGCGATGAGGCCCCACTCGAACCGCGACCGAAGACGGTCTTCCAGGGTCGGGATCTCTTTGGGCGGGCGGTCGGACGAGATGACGATCTGCTTGTTGATCTCGTGCAGCGCATTGAAGGTATGGAAGAACTCTTCCTTGGTACGGTCCTTGCCGGCGAGAAACTGCACATCGTCGATGAGAAGCACGTCGACCGTCCGGTACTTGTGCCGGAACTCGCCCATCCGCGCGGTGGCGATGGAGCTGATGACCTCGTTGGTGAATTGTTCCGACGTGAGGTAGACCACGCGCTTGCGCGGAAATCGGTCGTGGACCTCGTGACCGATCGCGTGCATGAGATGGGTCTTGCCCAGACCCACGCCTCCATAAAGGAAGAGCGGGTTGTAACTCTCGCCCGGCGCCTCGGCCACGGCCTTCGCGGCCGCGTGAGCGAACTGGGAGTTATGACCGACAACGAATGATGAAAACCGAAAACGCGCATTCAGCTCAGAAGGTGCGATGAGCTCTATCTCGGCCGCCGGCTCGGCAGGGTTCTCGTGACCGTTCTCACCCCGATGATCCACGTCGAACATGGCATGCGCCGGGCGTTGGCTGGAAGGTGCGATCACAAAGTCGATGTCGACCTCGGAGCCGGTGACTGCCTGCAATGTCTCCTGGATCAGTCCCGCGAAACGATCTTCGAGCCAGTCCTTGGCGAGCTTGCTCGGAACTCCGATTCGAAAGGTGCCGCCATCAGCGGAAACGACTGATGTGTTCTTGAGCCACATGTCATACGTGCGCTTGGCCAGCTGAAACCGAAGCTCTTCCTGCACCTGCGACCAGATCTGATCCTGGTTCACCCCACCCCCTCCTTCATTGCCGCCCCCACCGTCTGGATTGGCCCCTCAGCTGTTGTGGAGTGCCGCCGCACTCGCCCTGCAAAAGTTGTGGACAAGTTGGTATCAACCGTCCCGACATCGGCGGCCGCGCCCTGACCCCGGCGCCGACCTCTGAAGGGCGCTCCGGGCGACCGCGGATTCAACCGAAGCTCTTCGAGCATGAGCTCCGCCTCCTTGGTGCCTGTGGAAAAGAACGGACCGGATTTCCACAGGTTGGCGACGCCGACCCGTCCGAAATCCCCTATCCGGTCGTTCCCGAAATATGGAAGCGATGCTGTACGACTAAATGTTGCTTGCTTGTAACACTTATTGAGACTTGGGGTCGATTCTGTACTTGGACGTAGATTTGGTGACTGGCCTCGCCTGCTTCCGGCGGGGGACTATAACACCGGCCTGTGGATACCGCAAGGCATATAGGTCACCCGATGAAGTGATAGACCCAGTATCAAGAGTCCCTGGCAATGCGTCGGTTAAACTGGCGCGATCAAAAGGACCTATCAACCCAAGAAAAGATATCGCCGCCGGGTGCATGGATTTCTGCGCAGGATGAGCAGTCGCGGAGGCGCGCGCGTGCTTCGCAACCGGCGCCGCAAGGGACGAGAGCGACTCGCCTGACCGGGCGAGCGCCGGTCGTACCTCCAATCAAGAAGCGTTCCCGGCTTCGCCGGCGCAATGATTTCCAGGCCGCGATGAGCGGCAAGCGCTTTCACAGCGGGCGCTCCCTGGTGGGGTTCGCTGTGCCCACACAGGAGGATGCGACCCGCATCGGCGTCACGGTCAGCCGGACCGTGAAAGGCTCGGCCGAACGCAACCGCGCTCGCCGTCGCGTCCGCGAGGTGGCGCGCCTGGGGTGGCTCAGCCCTGATTCGCCGTTGCGCCAGGTGGGAATACGATATGACGTGGTCCTGATCGCCCGGCCGGCGGCGCTCGAGGTCGAGTTCGCCGACCTGAAGGCGGAGGCGGCGCTGGCTGCACTCAGGCTCGCCAAGTTGAGGTCATGACAAAGCTCTTTCTGCTGTTGATCCGTGGTTATCAGCTGTCCCTGGCCAAGGTCCTTCCGCCGTCCTGCCGCTACTACCCCTCGTGCTCTCACTACACGTACGAGGCGGTCGATCGTTACGGCTGGCTGAAGGGTGGGTGGATGGGCGCGGCGCGCATCGCGCGCTGCCACCCGTTCGCGCCTGGCGGCTACGACCCGGTGCCCTGACAGGAGGCCCCAGACGATCTACCTGAGCTCGCCTTTCGACACCTTTCTGCCGCTTCAGGACGCGGGACAGTGGCTGTTGACCACCATCTACAGCTTCGTCCAGGGCCTGACGGTTTTCGAGGAGATCGGGGCCTACGGTGTGGCGATCGTCCTGATGACGATCCTCATCCGCCTCGCGCTTGCCCCGCTGCAGCAGTTCCAGCTCGTCACTCAGCGCAAGACGATGGCGGAGCAGCGAAAGCTCGCACCCGATGTCCAGGAGCTGCGCAAGAAGTACAAGAAAGACCCGCAGCGGTTGAACCAGGAGATGATGAAGCTGTACCAGGAGCATGGGATCAATCCGCTTGGGGGATTGTTTGGCTGCCTGCCTCTGGTCGTCCAGATGCCGATCTTGAGCGCGCTCTATTTCGTGTTCAGGTTCCGGGCGCCGTCGCTGCACATGCCGACGCATTTCCTTTTCGTTCCGAACCTCAACGACATCCCGACCGGACACGCGATATTCGCGCTCTTTGGCCTCCCGATACCGACGATCGCCTACCTGATCTTCCCGCTGCTGGCGGCGCTCACCACGCTGGTGCAAACCAAGATGATGCAGATGCCGCCGCCGCCGAACCCGACCGAGCAGGAGCAGCAGACGCTCCAGATGCAGCGGACGATGGTGTTCATCTCGCCGCTGATGATCGGCTACTTCGCGCTGACGGTACCCGTCGCGCTGGCCCTCTACTGGTTTGTCGGAAACTGCGTCAGTATCATTCAGCAGAGTTTCGTCGTCGGGTGGGGAAACCTGTTGCCGTCGCGTTTCCGGACGGTCGCCGGAGGAGCTCCGACAGCGCTGCCTGACAGGGCGGTGCCAAACAAAGCGGGCACCAACAAAGCGGGCGCCAACAGAGCGGCGTTCAACAAGGCGGCTGCGAGAGATTCGCGTCCGGGACCGCCCGGCGGAGCCGGCAGGCCGAAACGAGCCAAGAAGTAAACCGCAAGGAGTGATCGAACTTGAAATCCGCTGAAGGCCGTGGCCGCACTCTGGACGAGGCGGTGGATGCGGCGCTGATCGAGCTGCAGGAGAGCCGGCGCAACGTCGACGTCAAGATCATCAGTGAGACGCCGGAGGAAACCATCGTCGAAGTCACCGTGATGGACCAGACCGCGCCTGTCCCGGTGGCTGCGCCTGCTCCCGTCAACGGGAAGGCCGAGGCGGCGAAGAACCTGGTCGAAGGATTGCTCAAGCACATGGGTGTCCGGGCCCAGGTCAACGTGCGAACTGGAGCCGATCCCATCGCCCTCGATATCAGCGGCCGCGACCTCGGCGCACTGATCGGATGGCGAGGCGAGACGCTGCGCGCTCTTCAAGCGGTGACCAACGTGATGGTCGGCAAGCACCTTGCCGAGGGTGAGCGCGTGATAGTCGACGTCGAACGGTACCGGCAGCGCCGCGAGCACACAGTGCGCGAGATCGCCATGCGCGCCGCGCGGCAGGTCAAGATGACCGGCGACGCGATCACGCTCGATGCCATGCAGCCGTTCGAGCGGCGGGCGATCCACCTTGCGCTCGAAGGCGACCCCGAGGTCACGAGCTCGAGCATCGGTGAGGAGCCCGAGCGCCGGGTCGTCGTGGGACCGCGCAAGCCCGCTGAGCAGTAACGGAGATTCGGCGGCCGGTCAGGCCGCCGCCCGGATCCGCACTGCGATCGCGATGGTCAACTCGGTTGCGGACGAGGCAGGCGACGAGGAGATAACACCAAGCGAGATCGCCGAGGCGATCCGCGACTGTCTCGAGCTGACCGAGGTCGACGAAACGCCGAATGTGAGGCGCTATCTGGGCGAGGCGCTCGACGCCGTTTCGGACGGAATGCCCGCCGACTTCGTCGCCATGACGCTCTATGCGGCGCTCGGTGCGCTGCGCGACGTCGCAAGTAATTAGGGCTTTTATACTTTCCCCTCCCATGGGCTCCCCGCACCTGGTTCACGCGTTGCCTGGAGGCGCCCAGCTCGTCACCGAGTCGATGCCAGAGCGGCACTCGACGAGCGTCGTCTTCATGTTTGCGGGCGGCTCGAGACTCGAGGACGACCGGCTCGCCGGCGTCTCCCATTTCATCGAGCATCTCTTCTTCAAGGGCACCAGGCGCAGACCCTCGTCGAAGGAGATCGCCGACGCGGTCGAGGGCGTCGGCGGGTTCATCAACGCATCAACCGACAAGGAGCTGACCGCTTATTGGACCCGAGTCCCGTCCGAGCACATGGCGCTCGGACTGGACGTCCTTTTCGACATCGTCGCCAACTCGCGGCTCGACCCGGCCGACATCGAGCGCGAGCGGATGGTGATCCTCGAGGAGCTGAGGATGTACCAGGATCAGCCCCAGGACTTCGTCCAGAACCTGTTCGAAGAGCTGATCTGGCCCGACCACCCGCTGGGAAGGGACATCGCGGGCACCGAAGAGTCGGTGTCGAAGCTCACCCGAGACGACATCCTCGAATTTGCAGACGCTCACTATCGGCTGCCCAACCTCGTCATCGGGGCCGCGGGTGCGCTCGAAGACGACGACATCCTGGTCGCGGTGAAGAGCGGCCTGTCATTGCGGTCCGACCTGGACAGCGCCCCACCGCTTTTGGCGCCGGCAACGCTCGAAGGGCCGCGCGTTTTGGTCCGCCGCCGGAACACCGAGCAGGCGCATATCTGCCTCGGCGCTCGCGCGTTCAGCTACCTCCATCCCGACCGGCACGCGTTCGACCTCTTCAATACCGTCCTTGGCGAGGGGATGAGCTCACGGCTCTTCCTCAATATCCGCGAGCGGCTGGGTCTTGCCTACGACGTGCACAGTTTCAGCCAGAAGCACCGCGACACCGGCTACCTGGGCGTGTACATCGGAGTCGATCCGAAGAAGGCCGCCGAGGCGGTCAATGCAGTCATGGCCGAGCTGCGAACCCTGAGTGAGACCGAGGTCGCGCCTGACGATCTGGCCCGCGCGAAGGAGTTCACCAAAGGCCGGCTCCGGCTGGAGCTCGAGACGACAAATGGCGTGGCTTTCTGGCTGACCTACCAGCAGCTGCTGCTGGGTCAGATCAAGACGATCGACGAAGAGCTCGCGCTGGTCGACGATGTGACCGCGGCTGATGTGATGCGGGTCGCGCGAGAGGTGCTGAGTGGACCAATCCAGATGTCCGTGATCGGTCCCTTCGCCCGGGACAGCGCCTTCCGGCTCGCGATCGGAGCCTGATCCTCCTAAACCGCCAGCGGTTCCGGCGGCATGGCGCCCACGGAAATCGTGCTGCTTTCCAGCGTCGGCACCTGCGAGTAGATGTCGAAATGGCCGATCGGCCAGATCCGGAACCAGGCCTTGCCGTCGATGCGATCGCGGCTGATCGGTCCGAAGAATCGCGAGTCCTGCGAGCGGTTGCGGTTGTCTCCCATCACGAAGTACCGGTTGGGAGGTATCACCTCACCGTCGGAGTTGTTGTGGGGATAGTTGTTGTCGGTGACCCACGCTTCCGGCAGATACGGTTCGTCGAGCCGGTGTCCGTTGATGTAAACGACTCCGCTCCGGATGAGAATCTTCTCGCCAGGCAACGCGATCACTCGTTTGATGAAGTCGGTGGAGTTGTTGGTGGGCGGGCGCAGGATGATGATGTCGCCGCGTTGCGGAGCATGCAGCCTGTAGTCGATCTTGTTCGCGATCAGGTAGTCGTTGTCGTCAAGCGAGGCGAACATCGAGATGCCTTCGACGTGGACCGCCTGCACGACAAAGCTGATCCCGATATAGAGGATCACCGCAAGAACAACGACCTCTGCAACTTCGCGAAAGAGTGACGAAGCCGCGGAACGTTCCGTCGAGGCGGCGCCAGCCGCATTTTGGTGTTGGGCCGCCATTCGTTTTAGGAGAGGAGCTTAGCGCACACCCGTTCCAGCTCCGCACGACTGGAATAGCGCAGCTCGAGAGTGCCGCGGCTCAGGCTGCCGATGAGCTTCACAGGCACGCCGAGGCTGGACTCGACGTCGGCGGCGATGGCGCGGAGCTCGGCCGACGACTCGCCACGCCTGCGTCTCCGGGGCCGATACGTCCTGACCCAGTTCTCGGTCTGCCGCACGGAAAGATGCTTCGCGATAACGACCTTTAGACCCTGCTCCTGGGCTTCCTGGGCGTCGAGCGCTAGGAGCGCGCGGGCGTGCCCCGCCGTGATGACGCCTGATGCGACGGCTGACTGCAAGGCGGGGCATCCGTTGAGAAGTCGCAGCGACTGCGTCACGGACACGCGGTGCTTGCCGAGGCGGCGGGCCACCTCATCGTGGGTCAGGCCGAACTCCTCGATCAGCCTCCCCAGGCCCCGCGCCTCTTCGATCGGATCGAGGTCTGTGCGCTGAAGATTTTCGATGAGGCCGAGGACGAGCTGTTCGTCGTCGCCTGCGCCGGCGCGGATGACTGCCGGCACGGTGTTTAGTCCCGCCAGGCGTGCCGCGCGCCAGCGACGCTCGCCCGCTATCAGCTCGTAGCCCTCGACCAGACGGCGGACGAGGATCGGCTGAAGGACGCCGTGCAGGCGGATCGACTCTGCAAGCTCGCCGAGCGGCTCGGCATCGAAGCGCGAGCGGACCTGCTGGCGCGAAGGCCTGATCTGATCGACGGCGATCATCTGCGGCACGAGCACGTCGCCCTCCCGTGACATCGGGATGAGTGCGTCGAGACCGCGGCCGAGTCCGCGCGGGCGTGGTTGGCTCATCGTTCAAGCAGCTCCTTCGCGAGCGCGCGGTATGCGGCCGCGCCTCGGCATGTGGGGTCGTATTCGAGTACGGACTTGCCGTGACTGGGCGCTTCGCTGATCCGCACGTTGCGCGGGATCAGCGTCTCGAGCACGTGGTGAGGATGTGATCGGCGGACCGCGTTGAGCACGTCCCAGGCCAGCGTGGTGCGTGCATCAAATTGCGTCATCAGGATCCCGGCGATCGCAAGCCGTGGGTTGAGGCGCGACCGCACCAGTTGGTGCGTGTACATCAGATGTCGCAGGCCTTCCAGCGCGAAGTACTCGCACTGGGTCGGGATGAGCATGCTGGTGGCCGCGACGAGCGCGTTGAGGGTCAGCAATCCGAGCGATGGCGGACAGTCGACCAGAACAAGCTCGATGTTCGATGGCGTTGCCCCCAACGCCTGGCTGAGCAGGCCTTCCCGCTCGGGCATTCCCGCCAGCTCGATCTCCGCCCCCGCAAGGTCGATGTGCGAAGGGATGACGCTCAGTCCGTCGGCGCCGATGGGCTGCATGACCTGTTCGACGCCGGCGTCGCCGGTGAGCAGGTGATAGACGTTGAGTCGCGCGCGTGCCGGGTCGAGGCCGAGCCCTGCGGTGCTGTTGGCCTGGGGATCGAGGTCCACGAGCAGCGTGGGGTGCCCGAGCTCGGCCATGGCCGCGGCGAGGTTGATCGCGGTCGTCGTCTTGCCGACGCCGCCCTTCTGGTTCACCACCGCAACGACATGGGGGGTGGTGGTGCCCAGCATATTGGGCTTCAACTCGTTCATCGATCCTATATCTGGGGCCATTCCCGTCGCATTCTAGTCAGGGGTGCTGGGGATGACCAGTCAGATGGTTAAGGTTGGCCGGCCGACCGGGCCCGCCTCCGGCTCCAGATTGCGTATGCGGTGACCCCTAACAGCGCGAGCTCGACCAGGATCGCCACGTTCAGCGCGGCTCCCCCGAGACCGATGCCAACCAACAGGTTGTAGCCGACATGGCAGCCGCACGAGGTGGTGGTGTTCGTGTACTTCCGAATTGCGCCCAATCCGAGCGCGATCACCAGCACGGCGACGGTATCCAGCGAAAGCGCGTACTGGGTGTGAATGGAGGTGAAGAGCAGCGCCGTAGTGACCAGGCCGATTCGTGGCTGCAGGGCGCCCCTGAAAAGGAGCTCCTCACAGATCCCAGGCAGCAGCCCGATGGCCGCGATCCCGAATGGTCCACCCAGCTGTCCGAAAACGTGCTGAGTGGTCGTGTCGACCCGGTGGGCAACCTGGGGCGTCCACATATGGCTCAGCACGTCGAGCTGTTGGGCAACGACCAAGAACACCCCCGCTGCGGCAAGGGCCAGGGTGACTTGCCACCAGGCCGGGAGGACGAATCCGAGCCGCTCCGCCGTTCTGGCGAGATCGCGGCGGATGAAGATTCCGACCCCGACCACCCCCAGCAGAAGGAAAGGGGCCTCGTCGAGGAAAAGGTCGAAGACGGTGAGCGGAGGCTGCGACTGGCTCAGAGCCAGGACGTCCACGAATGCGAGCGTCGTGATCTGCGTCCCGAATACGAAGACGGCAAGGATCAGGGCGAGGGTGTGGACGGGATTCTCCGGATCGATCGGGAGGACCGCGGCCACGTCCTTGCGAATCGGCTTGAGCAGAAATCCGGACGCGGCGACAGCGGTGACGATGGTGCCGGCGTCGATCGCGTACCTGGTCTGCTGACTGACGTCCGAGGCAATGACGACGCCCGCCAGGTCGAGCGCCGAGTAGAGGACGATCACCCAGGCGGCCAGCCCGCCGAGGATCCAGGTTGCAATTCCCGCCCACGATTTTCCGACGGCCAGGTTGGCGGCGATGATCAGGGGTAGAGGCGCGAGCTCGACCGCGGCCGTGACCGCGTCAAGTGGCAGATGAGGGTTCAGCCGGTCTTGACGCCTTTGTCGGGCTGGGGTGCCGGCGTGGGTGACCCGTCGAGCGGTCGCGCGATGTCGATCAGCGGGCGGATCAGCTCGATGGGCAGCGGCAGGATGACGGTCGTGTTCTTCTCGGACCCGATCTCGACCATCGTCTGCAAGAATCGGAGCTGAAGCGCGCCTTGCTGTGACGAGATCACCTGGGCGGCGTTGGCCAAAGTCTGGGCAGCCTGGAACTCGCCGTCTGCATTGATGATCTTGGCCCGCTTCTCCCGCTCGGCCTCGGCCTGCTTGGCCATCGCGCGCTGCATCGTGCTCGGCAGCTCCACGTCCTTGATCTCGACCACGGCCACCTTGATGCCCCAGGGCTCGGTCTGCTCGTCGATGATCTTCTGCAGGTTCTGGTTGATCTTCTCCCGGTTTGCCAGCAGCTCGTCGAGCGTGCTCTGGCCCAGGGCCGCGCGCAGCGTCGTCTGTGAGATCTGGGACGTGGCGTTGATGTAGTTGAGCACCTGCGTCACCGCCCTCCGCGCGTCAATGACCTGGAAGTAGATAACCGCGTTGACCTTCGCAGTCACGTTGTCGTTGGTGATGATCTCCTGGGGCGGCACCTCGAGTGTGATCGTGCGGAGATCGATCTTGACCAGGCGATCGACCCCGAACGGGATGATGAAGAAGAGGCCTGGTCCCTTCAGGGGGATCAGGCGGCCAAGGCGAAAGACGACTCCGCGCTCGTACTCCGCTGCGATCCGCAAGCTGGAGAAGACCGCGATCAATGCGATGACGAGCAAGACGACGATGATCGCTACCGAAAAAGCGTCCACCTATTCCTTCTCCTTCCCCTGTCCGTTCTCTCGCGTCACCTGCAGGTGAAGACCATCGCGGCCCACCACCCGAACCGCCGACCCGGCGGGTATGGGCGAGGCCGCGATCGCCTGCCAGAGCGCGCCGTCGACAAAGACTAGTCCCTCAGGGTCGATCTCCTCGCGCGCCTCACCCAGGGCGCCCACGATTCGTTCCGATCCGGCGAAAACTGGCTGCCGCCTCGCGGCCCATACCTTGCGGATGAAGAACGCGAAGAATGCGAGCGTGATCGCGGCGGTCGCGAGGGACACGATCGGATTCACACCCAGGCCGATCGGCCCTGTGTTGATGAGAAACGCCATCCCGAGCACGAGCGCGAACACACCGCCGACGCTCAAGAACCCATGCGTCGGCGCCTTGAGGTCGGCTACGAAGAGCACCAGTGCGAGGACCATCATCAGCGCGCCCGCGATGTTCACGGGGAGGTTGGCGAGCGACACGATCGCGAGAATCGCGGCCAGCCCGCCAACCACTCCGGGCAGGATGAGGCCGGGGTTGGAGAGCTCGGTGATGATGCCGTAGCCGGCGACGATGAGCAGCAAGGCCGCGATCGTGGGGTCGACCAGCGCGTTCAGAAAGATCTGCCAGAACGGCATCGGGAAGTCGTCGACGATCGCGTTGGCCGAATGGATGACCAGGCTGCTGCCGCCGGATCGGGGGACCTCGCGGCCGTCGATCTGGTTCAAAAGGGTCGTGACGTCGGGGGCCTCGAGATCGGCGACGTGCAGCTGGACCGCCTCGTCCGCGTTGATGTTCACGCTGTTACGCACGGCGTCCTCGGCCCAGTCGGCGTTGCGGCCGTGGATCGAGGCCAGGTTGCGCACCCTCGTCACCGCATCGTTCAGGACCTTCTCCCCGAGGTCGCCGGTCAGGTTTTCCCCGGTGGCCTGGATCGGATGCGCGGAGCCGATGTTGGTTCCCGGCGCCATGGCGAGGACGTCCGCCGCCTGGGCGACGAACAGGCCGGCGGAGGCGGCGCGCGCGCCGCTCGGGTAGACGTAGACGATCACCGGCACCTTGGAGTTGAGGAGGCTGGTGACGATCTCGTCCATGGAGGTCGAGATGCCACCTGGGGTGTTCATGACGACCAGAAGCGCGTCGGCCTTGTCGTTCTCGGCTCGACTCACGGCGCTCTGCATGTACGCGGACATGATGTTGTTGATGTCGCCGTTCAGGTCAGCTTGCTCGACGCGGGGCGTGGCTGCAGCGGCCTGGATCGGCAGCAAGGCAGCCCCCAGCACCAGCAGCATCCAACCCAGCCGAAGCGCCACCAGGATACGCATGCTCCGAGTATGGCAAGGCCATGTAAAACGTGGAACATCTGGTTGCCAGGAGCCGAAAACTGGCGGGCGTAGAATCGGTCGGAATGAGTACGGACCCGGTTCAGCCCGACGCCGACGAAGCCGCGATGCGCGATCTTCGCCGGCAGGTCCGGAGCACCCCGGCGCTCGGTGCCGGTGAGGAGCAGAGGCTGCTCGCGGACTCCGCGCGAGGCGACAGCGCCAGCCTCGACAGGCTGGTCGCAGCGAACCTCGGCATGGTGATGCGACTCGCGGAAGCCCGGCAGGAGAAGGGGTTGTCGGTCCCAGACCTTGTCCAGGAAGGATCGATTGGCCTGGTCGAGGCCGTGCGCTCCTTTGGAGCCGGCGGCGAGATGAGCTTCGCCACTTTTGCTGAGCACCGGGTCGGCGAGCAGATGGACGCCGCCGTCGTCGCGGAGGCTGCGGCAGTGCGCGACGCCGAGCTGTTGGTGGACGCGGCCAACGACTACGAGCGCACTCAGCTCCTGCTGCGCCGCGAGCTGCAGCGCGACGCGACCGAACAGGAGATTGCCGAGAAGCTCGAATGGACCGTCGAGCGGACTCGGTATGTCGCCAAGGTGGTGGCCGACGCGCGGCGGCGACATGATGAGGAGCTGCTCGCGTTCATCGACCCCGATGCCATCGATTTCGACGGCACCGTTGACGGCGAATAGCCCGCTGAACCGCACCCCTCTATACGAACGGCATCTCGCACTCGGCGGCCGAATGGTCGATTTCGGCGGCTGGGAGATGCCGCAGCAGTACAGCTCGATTCGTGACGAGCACTTCGCCGTGCGTCAAGCGGCCGGCCTCTTCGACGTGTCTCACATGGGCCGGCTGTGGATCGAGGGGCCGGGCGCGGAGGCCTACCTCCAGAGACTCCTGACCAACGACGTCGCGTCCGTGGAGCCCGGGCATGCGATCTACACACAGATGTGTCGCGACGACGGCGGCACGATCGACGACCTCGTCGTGTATCGCGAATCGGCGGGTCGATTCCTTGTGGTCGTGAACGCGTCGAATCGAGAGAAAGACGTCGCATGGATGCGGGAGCACCTTCCAGCCGATGTGACGCTCGAGGACCACACCCTCGACCTGAGCCTCATCGCTTTTCAGGGTCCGCGCGCCCACGAGCTCGTGCCCGCCTCGGGCACAACCGACGACATCCCATACTTCGGGTTTCGCCGGGGCGAGGTGGCCGGAGTGCCCGGGCTGATCTCGCGCACGGGATACACCGGTGAGGACGGGTTCGAGCTTTTTATCGCAAGCGATCGCGTGGGCGAGGTCTGGGACGCAATCCTCCGCGTCGGCAAGCCTGCGGGGGTCCTGCCCGCCGGTCTCGGCGCCCGCGACGCGACGCGCCTGGAGGCCGCCCTACGTCTCTATGGAAACGACATGGACGAGACCGTCAACCCGTATGAGGCCGGTCTTGGCTGGACGGTGAAGCTTGGCAAGGGTGAATTCGTCGGCAGTGACGCACTGAAGCAGGTCAAGGCGGATGGGCCAAGACGCAACCTGATCGGTCTGAAGACGGACCCGGGCAACATCGCCCGCCACGGGGCCGCGGTCATGGCGGACGCCAGGAAGGTTGGAGTCGTCACGAGCGGTACGCATTCCTTCTTCCTTGGGTACCCGATCGCCCTGGCGATGGTCGAAGCCGGTACATTTCGGGTCGGAGACAGGGCCGCAGTCGAAGTCAGGGGCAGGGAGGCCCCGGCCGAGGTCGTCAAGCTCCCGTTCTATCGAGGATCGGCGCGCTCGGCAGTCTCACCGGCACGGCCCTGACCAGGCCCATTCAGCGAGGAGAAGAGAGTCGCATGGCTGACCGTCGCTACACCAAGACGCACGAGTGGGTCGCGGTCGACGGCAAGCACGCCACTGTCGGCATCACCGATTTCGCACAGTCACAGCTGGGCGACGTCGTCTTTCTCGAGCTGCCGAGCGCCGGCCGGAAGCTGGCCGAGCACGAGACTTTCGGCGTCGTCGAGTCGGTGAAAGCTGCAAGCGACCTCTACTCGCCGGTCGCGGGCCGGATCACCGAGGTGAATGAGAAGCTCGCGTCGAGGCCCGAGCTGATCAACGCGGACCCGTACGGCGAGGGCTGGATCCTCAAGCTCGACCTCGCGGGAGACCTGCCCAACGACCTCCTCGACGAGCCGGCCTACAAGAAAGTCACCGGGGAGTCCGCGCACTAGGTTGCCCTACCTCGTCCACTCCCCTGAGGACCGGTCGGCGATGCTCGAGGCCGTGGGTGTGCGCGAGATGAACGACCTCCTGGTCGACATCCCACAATCCCTCCGCCTGGAGTCGCTCCGGCTGCCCGACGGCCTGTCCGAGTTCGAGACCATGGCCCAGGTCGCGGCTCTCGCGAAGCGCAACTACGTGTACCCCGACAGGCTGACGTTTCGCGGCGGCGGGATTTACCGGCGCTTCATCCCAGCCGCGGTCGCGGCGGTCACGTCCAAGCCCGAGTTCTACACCGCCTACACCCCGTACCAGGCCGAGGCGAGCCAGGGCACGCTCCAGGCGATCTACGAGTTCCAGACCCTCATCGCGGAGCTGACCGCGCTCGACGTCGCCAATGCCTCTTTGTACGACGGGGCCACGGCAGTCGCCGAAGCGGCCATGATGGCCTACGTCCACACGGGCCGGGACGAGGTGATCGTCTCGGGCTACGTCCATCCCGAGTACGTGCAGGTGCTGCGCGCTTTTAGCGAGGGCCGCGGCATCAAGGTCCGCAAAGGTGGCGAGCCGAGCAGGAAGACGGCCGCGGTCATCTTCCAGCAGCCCGACTTCCTCGGGCTGCTCGTCGACGCGCGCGGCTTGACCAATGCGGCGCACGACGCAGGTGCGCTCGCGATCGCGTGCGTCGATCCGATCAGCGTTGCCATCCTCGCTCCTCCCGGCGAGTACGGCGCCGACATCGCGGTCGGCGAGGGTCAGCAGCTGGGACTTCCGCCGAGTCTTGGCGGACCTCACGTTGGCTTCATCGCGTGCAGGCGCGAGCTGGTGCGCAAGCTGCCTGGTCGTCTGGTTGGAGCCGCGCATGACGCCGCCGGCCGACGCGGATTTGTGCTTGCGCTCGCCGCGCGCGAACAGCACATCCGGCGCGAGAGGGCGACGTCCAACATCTGTACCAACCACTCTCTGTGTGCGCTTGCGGCGGCCGTTTACCTCACATATATGGGTCCCTACGGGCTCCGCCAGGTGGCTGAGGTGAGCTTCCAGCGGGCGCACGCGCTGGCCGAGCGTCTCTCGAGCCTTCCGGGCTGGGAGCCGGTGTTTCCCGAGCGACAGTTCTTGAGCGAGTTCCCCATCCGGGTTCCGAAGTCGTCCTCAGTCTTGAAGAAGCTGTCCCGCAAGGGGATTCTCGGAGGCCTCGACGTCCACCGCTGGTTCCGGGAGCTCAAAGACGTCCTCACCTTCACTTGCACCGAGGTCAACGACCCTCAGGCGATGGACGAGCTCCTGGCGGTGCTGAGGTCATGACCGAGCCGCTCAGCTTCGAGCTGAGCCGGCCCGCGGTGGATCCTCCTCGACTGCCGGAGGCCGACGTGGTGGGACCCGCGCCGGCGGACGTCCTGCCCCGCGACGCGCTGCGCGCGAAAGCCCCGGGCCTGCCCCGGCTCAGCGAGCCCGAGATCATGCGCCACTACAGCCGGCTGGCTTCTCTGAACTACTCGATCAGCGAGAACTTCTACCCGCTGGGGAGCTGCACGATGAAGTACAACCCGGTCGCCAACGAGGCGGCTGCGGCGCTCCCAGGGTTCGCCGACCTGCACCCATACCAGGACGAATCGACGATCCAGGGCGCGCTCGAGCTGATGTGGCGCCTCGAGCAGGCGCTGTGTGCGGTCGTGGGGGTCGACCGGGCCACCCTTCAACCGGCCGCCGGCGCACACGGCGAGTGGACGGCGCTGAGGATGATCCGCGCTTACCAGCACTCCAGAGGTGAGACTCGCACGGAGGTTCTCGTCCCCGACTCCGCCCACGGGACAAACCCGGCCAGCGCCGCCCTCAGCGGCTTTCAGGTGGTGGAGGTCAAGTCCGGCGGTGACGGCCGCATCAGCCTGGCCGACCTCGAGTCCAAGCTGTCGCCTCGCACGTCGGCCTTGATGCTGACCAACCCCAACACCTTGGGCCTGTTCGAGCGGGAGATCCTGGACATAGCAGAGCTTGTGCACTCGACCGGGGCGATGCTCTACTACGACGGCGCCAATCTGAACGCGTTCATGGGCATCTGCCGGCCTGGCGACATGGGCTTCGACGCTGTGCACATGAACCTGCACAAGACATTCACCACCCCACATGGAGGAGGCGGCCCCGGTGCCGGCCCCGTGGGTGTGAAGGCAGAGCTGGTCCCATTCCTCCCCGCACCGACCGTGGAGCGGAAGAACGGCGAGCTAACCCTCGACTACAAACGGCCTCAGTCAATCGGGCGGGTCCGCAGCTTCTACGGCAATTTCGGAATGCTCGTCCGCGCGTACACCTACATCCTGGCCATGGGCGGCGACGGCCTCAGCCAGGCTTCCCAGGACGCGGTCCTGTCGGCCAACTACCTGCGCAAACTGTTGGAGAACGACCTCGAGATGCCGCATGACGGCCCGTGCATGCACGAGTTCGTAGCCAGCGCGCACAACCTCAACCACGACGGCGTGCGCGCCCTGGACATCGCCAAGGCGCTCCTGGACCGGGATTTCTACGCCCCGACGGTCTACTTCCCGCTGGTCGTGCCGGAGGCGATCATGGTCGAGCCGACGGAGACCGAGAGCAAGGCAACCCTCGACGCGTTTGCACAAGCGGTCAAGGAAATCGTCGCCCAGGCCAGAACGGACCCGCAAAGCCTCCACGACGAGCCGAAAAAGCTGCCCGTCGGACGCCTGGACGAGGTCGCGGCCGCAAGGCGGATCAACGCCTACCTGCAGGGCCAGAGCGAAGACCCCGTCCTGCGCTGGAAAGCACCCGAGGATTAGGCCCCCGACAAAGGCCTGTTAAGAGGCCTCTGTAGGCCTTTTTCGTATTCAAAATCCGGTAGAATTGGGAGCCTGAAGTTCTGCCCAGTAAACCCCAACATGTTCTCCACGCTGGGAGGGCCAAAACCCCGGTAATGGCGGTCCGAAAACCCCTTCCGGAAGGTAGCCGCAGGCCCAGTTCCCTAGGCGCGGACGTGGCGTACACCGCCGAGCAGATCCAGGTCCTCGAAGGCCGGGAGCACGTTCGGCGGCGTCCGAGCATGTACATCGGTTCGACCAGCTCGACCGGCCTCCACCAGCTGGTCTACGAGGTGGTCGACAACGCGGTGGACGAGGCCCTTGCCGGCTACGCTCGGCGGATCGTCGTCAGCCTGTTTGGGGACGGAAGCGTCCAGGTCGAGGACGACGGACGGGGGATCCCGGTCGACATGCACAAGAAAGAGGGTCTGTCGGCCCTGGAGCTGGTGATGACCCGCCTCAACGCGGGCGGCAAGTTCGGCGGAGGCGGTTACAAGGTGTCGTCAGGGCTCCACGGCGTGGGCGTTTCGGCCGTCAACTTCCTCAGCGGGCGCCTTCAGGTATGGGTGCACCTGGGCGGCAAGGTCTACCACCAGGAGTACGAGCGCGGCGTGCCCAAGGCCGCGGTCAAGGCAATCGGCAGGACCGACCGGACCGGCACGATCGTTCGCTTCTGGCCGGACCCGCAGATCTTTCCGGACACGACGTTCGACCGCGAGATCATCCAGCACCGGCTCCGCGAGATGGCGTACCTGAACAAGAAGCTGGAGATCGCGCTCAACGATGAGGGCCTGGGGTTCACCAGCACCTTCTACTTCGAGGGCGGCATCGTGGCCTTCGTCCGCGCGCTCAACCGCGACAAGACGGTGGTCAACGTGCCTCCGTTTTACGTCGACAGGGAGGTCGAGGGCACGCAGGTCGAGATCGCGCTCCAGTACAACGAGACGTTCGTCGAAAACGTGATCGCGTTCGCGAACACGATTCACACGACCGAGGGCGGCACCCACATGACGGGCTTCCGCTCGGCCCTGACGAACGTCCTGAACCGCTACGCACGCAAGTCCGGAATCCTCAAGGAGTCGGATCCGAATCTCAGCGGCGAGGACGTGCGCGAAGGGTTGACCGCGGTCATCAGCGTCAAGGTGCTGGAGCCTCAGTTCGAAGGACAGACGAAGGCCAAGCTTGGCAATGCGGAGGTCCAGGGCCACGTCTCGCTGGCGCTCACCGATGGCCTCACCCAGTACCTGGAGGAGAGCCCGTCAGAAGGCCGGCGCATCATCGAGAAGTCGCTTACCGCGGCACGGGCGCGAGAGGCCGCGCGGAAAGCGCGCGACCTCGTTCAGCGCAAGAGCCTGCTCGAGTCGAGCACGCTTCCCGGAAAGCTGGCCGACTGCTCCGAGCGCGACCCCGCCCTGTCGGAGCTGTACATCGTGGAGGGCGACTCTGCGGGCGGCACAGCCAAGGGCGGGCGTGACCGCAGGACGCAGGCGATCCTTCCTCTGCGCGGCAAGATCCTCAACGTCGAGAAGGCTCGCCTCGACAAGGTGCTGACGTCAGACGAGATCCGCAACCTCATCACCGCGATGGGCGCGGGGGTGGGCGACAACTTCAACATCGACAAGATTCGCTACCACCGGATCGTGACGATGACGGATGCGGACGTCGACGGCAGCCACATCCGAACGCTTCTGCTCACCTTCTTCTTCCGCTACTTCCCTGAGGTGATCGACCGCGGATACCTCTATATGGCGCAGCCGCCGTTGTTCAAGGTGTCGAAAGGCACCGGCAAGAACATGAAGGTCATCTGGTGTCAGTCGGAAGCCGAACGCGACAAGGCGTTGCGGGAGCTCGGCAAGGGCGCAGAAGCCGCGCGGATGAAGGGTCTGGGCGAGATGAATGCCGATGAGCTGTGGGAGACGACCATGAACCCGGCGTCGCGTGTTCTTCTCCGGGTCGCCGTCGAGGACGCGGCCGCCGTCAACGACACATTCGAAAAGTTGATGGGTCCGGATGTCGAGCCGCGTAAGAAGTTCATCCAGGCGCACGCCAAGAGCGTCCGAAACCTGGATATCTAGGGGCCTCGCGTCATGCGAATAGCGGTCGACGCCATGGGTGGTGACAACGCGCCTGCCGAGATCGTGCGCGGGGCCGCTGAGGCTGCGCAGGAGTACGGCCTCGACATCTCGCTGGTCGGATTACCACACGCCGTGCAGCCGCTGCTCGACAGCCATCCGCGGCTGCAGCTCGTTCCCTGCACCCAGGTCATCGCGATGGACGAGCACCCGGCGCGGGCGGTCCGCTCGAAGCCAGACTCGTCGATGGCGGTTTGCGCTCGGCTCTGCAAAGAGGGCCGAGCCGACGGCTGGACATCGGCCGGCAACTCCGGCGCGATCATGGCGGCGGCCCTGTTGATCCAGGGACGGATCCGGGGAGTCGAGCGCCCTGCGCTCGGGTCGATCGTTCCCACGCGGGACGGCTTCGCCTACTTCCTGGACGTCGGCGCCAACGTCGATTCGAAACCGGACTACATGGTCCAGTTCGCCGCCATGGGCGGCGTCTACGCCCGCGAGATGCTCGGCCGCCGCACGCCGCGCATCGGCCTGCTCAGCAACGGTGAGGAGGAAGGCAAGGGCGACGAGCTCGTGCGCGAGACAGCGCGGCGGTTGAAGGACACGATGCCCGGCTTCATCGGCAACGTCGAGCCCAAAGACATCTACGCGTCTCGGGCCGACGTTGTCGTCGCGGACGGGTTTGTCGGCAACGTGGCGATCAAGATGGCCGAGGCGACCGCAGAGTTTCTGTTCCGCAACCTGCGGGACGAGATCCCCAAGACGCTCAGCGGCAAGGTCGGCGGTCTGCTGATCCGGCCGGGCGTCCGCCAGATCCGCGACCGGATCGACTGGCGTGAGTTCGGCGGCGCGCCGCTTCTCGGGATCGACGGTGTGGCTGTCATCGCGCACGGGCGGTCCGACGCGCGGGCGATCAAGAACGCGATCCGGGTCACCCGTGATGCGGTCCAGAACCAGCTCGTCGGTAAGATTCGGGCGGAGGTGGGGAAGGCATGAGAGACGGCCGGACCCGGGTCGTCGTGACGGGGATGGGGACCGTCAACCCGATCGGCAAGGACCTCGAGGAGTACTGGCACGGCCTGATCGAGGGCCGTAGCGGCGCGAGCCCGATCGAGCGGTTTCCGACCGACAAGCTCGCGACCAAGTTCGCATGTCAGGTCAACACGTTCGATCCGCAGGACTACATCGAGCGCAAGGCCGCGCAGCGCATGGCGCGCTTCAGCCAGATGGCGGTAGCCGCCTCCGGGATGGCGCTCGAGGATTCGGGCATCGACCTGTCCAAAGAGGACGACTTCCGCGTCGGAATCGCGATGGGCACCGGGATCGGCGCGTTCGACGACATGACGTCCGGCGCCGTGTCGTTCCACACGAAGGGCCGGCTCAACCCGCTCTATGCGCCGACCATCATCCCCAACATGGCGGGCGCCTCGGTCGCGATGCAGTTCCACCTCCGCGGCCCGAACACGACTGTGACGACGGCATGCGCCGCCTCCACGCAGACCCTCGGTGACGCGACGCGCATGATCCAGCGCGGCGACGCGGATGTGATGCTTGCCGGCGGCACCGAGGCGTCGCTCTGTGAGGTCGGCATCGCCTCGTTCAACGCCATCCGAGCGCTCTCGACGCGCAACGACGCGCCGGAGAGAGCCAGCCGTCCCTTCGACCGTGACCGCGATGGATTCGTCCCGGGGGAAGGCGCGGGCACGCTGATCCTGGAGTCGCGCGAGCACGCCATCAACCGCGGCGCGCGCATCTACGGCGAGGTGCTCGGATACGCGACCACAAACGACGCGTTCCACCAGGTCGCGCCCGACGAGACGGGCGTGGCCGCGGCGAAAGCGGTGACGCTGGCGCTCCAGGACGCCGGCATCGACGCCTCCGCTCTCGACTACGTCAACGCGCACGGAACCTCCACGCCACTGAACGACGCGGGCGAGACGAAAGCGCTGAAGATCGCGCTTGGCGACTACGCCTACAAGGTTGCGATCAGCAGCACCAAATCGATGATCGGGCACCTCCTCGGCGCCGCCGGCGCGGTGGAGGCGATCGCAACTTTACTCACGATCAACCGCGGCCTGATCCACCCGACAATCAATTACGAAAACCGAGACCCGGACTGCGACCTCGACTACGTGCCGAACCAGGCGCGCCGCAAAGACGTGCGCATCGCCATCTCCAACGGCTTCGGCTTCGGCGGACACAACGCGGTCGTCGTCCTGGCGAAGTACCGGGAGTAAGAAACGTTGGCTGAAGAAAGAGTCCTGATACGCAATCTCCAGGAGGAGATGCAGAGCTCCTACATGGAGTATGCGATGTCCGTCATCGTCAGCCGCGCGCTGCCCGATGTGCGCGATGGGTTGAAGCCGGTGCAGCGCCGAATTCTCTACACGATGAACCGCGCGGGCGCGACGGCCGGGACGAAGACGAAGAAGTGCGCCGCGTTCGTCGGCGACGTCATGAAGCTTTACCACCCGCACGGCGACGCAGCGATCTATGACGCGCTGGTGCGAATGGCGCAGCCGTTCTCGCTGCGCTACCCGCTGATCGAAGGCCAGGGCAACTTCGGGAGCATCGATGGGGATCCGCCGGCGGCGATGCGCTACACCGAGGCACGGCTCTCCGCGATCAGCGGCGAGCTCATGGCCGACATCGACAAGCAGACCGTCGACATGGAGCCCAACTACGACAATTCAGAGGAACAGCCTTCGGTGCTGCCGGCTCGCGTGCCCAACCTGCTGATAAACGGCGCGTCGGGCATCGCCGTCGGCATGACCACCAACATCCCACCGCACAACCTGCGCGAGGTTGCGGCCGCTGTGAAGAACCTGGTCGACAATCCTGACGCGACGGCGGAGGACCTCCTGACGTTCATCAAGGGCCCGGACTTTCCGACCGGCGGGCTGGTCATGGGCACCGCCGGCATCAAGGCCGCCTACTCGACCGGCCACGGCCGGATCATCGTGCGTGCGCGCCACACCTTCGAGCAAGCGCCCAACGGTCGCGAGCGGATCATCATCGACGAGCTGCCCTACGCGGTGAACAAGGCGGCCCTGGTGGCGAAGATCGCAGAGCTTGTCTCGGAGCGCAAGCTCGAGGGCATTGCCGACCTGCGCGACGAGTCAGACCGCCAGGGCATGCGCATCGTCATCGAGCTCAAGCGCGAGGCGCAGGTCTTCACCGTCCTCAACAACCTCTACAAGCACACCCAGCTGCAGACGACGTTCGGGGTGATCATGCTCGCGATCGTCGACGGGCGGCCGGTCGTGCTCAGCTTGAAGCAGGCACTGCAGCTCTTCATCGACCACCGCCGCAACGTCGTTCTCCGCCGCACACGCTACGACCTCGAGCGCGCGCAGGAGAGGGCCCACATCCTCGAGGGTCTCAAGATCTGTCTCGACCACCTGGACGAGGTGATCAAGACCATCCGCGCCGCCGCCGACCAGGACGTGGCGTCAAACCAGCTGCAGTCGAAGTTCGGTCTTTCCGAGCGCCAGGCCAAGGCGGTGCTGGCCCTGACCCTGGGCCGGCTGACCAGGCTCGAGCGCGGCAAGATCGACGAGGAGTACGAGCAGGTGATCAAGACGATCGCCTACCTCGAGAGCATCCTCGCCAGCGACCAGAAGGTCCGCCTCCTGATCAAGGAAGACATGGACGACATGGTCAAGAAGTACGGCGACGACCGCCGGACGGAGATCACCGACCAGGAGGCGACAGAGCTCTCGGCCGAGGACCTCGTGCCGAAAGAAGAGGTTGTGGTCACGCTCACCCACCGCGGCTATGTGAAACGCCAGCCGCTGAGGGTTTTCCGCGCCCAGAAGCGGGGTGGCGTCGGGCTCAAGGGCGCCAAGCCCACAGCGGGTTCAGACGCCCCGAGCGGCACGCGCGAGGAGGACTACGCGCTGCACCTGCTCACGACCCACACGCATGCGTCAATGCTGTTCTTCACTCAGAGCGGTCGCGTGTTTCAGCTGCGCGTGCACGAGGTTCCGGAGCGCGAGCGGCAGGCAAAAGGCATGCCGATTAACAACCTGATCGACATCGGATCCAATGAACGGATAACCGCAGTGTTCGTGCGTCCCGAGACGGACAGCGAGGCGCACTACATGCTCATGGTGACCAAGAACGGCTACATCAAGAAGACCGCGATGGCCGAGTACGCCAACGTGCGCCGCAACGGCCTGATCGCGATCAACCTGCAGGAAGGCGACGAGCTGGACTGGGTCACGCCGACCACGGGCTCAGACGAGGTGATCATCGCCACCGAGCTCGGCAAAGCGATCCGATTTGCCGAGAGCGAAGTTCGCGCCATGGGCCGGGACACCCAGGGCGTCATCGGGATCAAGCTCGGCAAGGGCGATGCGGTGGCGGGCATGGCGACGGTCGTCGAAGGCGGTGACCTGCTTGTCATCACGCAGCGTGGTTACGGCAAGCGAACGCCTCTGTCCGAGTACCCGATCAAGCATCGTGCGGGACAGGGCGTGTTCACGCTCAAGGTCACCGACCGCGTAGGCAAGTTGGCCGCGGTTCGTGTCGTCCACGATCCTGAGGAAGAGATCCTCGTCATCAGCGCAAGCGGGATGGTGCTGCGAACAAAGGTAGGCGCCATCTCACGCATCGGCCGCCAGACGCAGGGCGTGATCGTGATGCGTCTCGCCGCGGACGATCCGGTGGTCGCGATCGCTCCCGTCGCGAGCCTCGAGGAGGGCGAGGGCAAAGAGTGAGCGACCTCAGCCTCATCGGCATCTGGCTGCTGGTCGCGAGTGTTGCGGTGATAGTCATGGAGGGTTTGCTTGCGGCGCTTTGGAGCGTTCGCCTGTCCAGGCGAGCGATGGTGCTCAGTGAGCGCCTGATGGCCGAGCGGCTTTCGCTTGAGGTGGATGTTGAGCGCTTGCGGATGACGCTCGATGAGACGGTCGAGCTGTGGCGGCCGTATCGCCGGCTGCTGCGTCTGCTCCAGCATCCGCTTGCGATCGCACTCATGCAGTCGTACGCTCGCCGCCGAATGGCGGCACGGTGATGTCGGAAGGCTCTGGTGTCGGGTCAAGAAGCGAAACCTTCGCCCAGCAGGCGGCGGAAGATGCGGTGTCTCGCGAGCGGGCGCGCATGGCTCGTGAGCTCCACGACGGCATCGCGACCGAGCTGGCCGGCGCCGTCTCGCTCTTCAAGGTCTACATCGAAAGGACGCAGGGTCCGCAAGACGAGACGCTGATGAACGTCTTCGAGATTCTCGAACAGGCGCTCAAGCGCGTGCGCGAGTCGCTGGCCGATCTCCGACCTGCCGCGATCGGACCCGGCGGTCTGGTGCGAGACCTCCGACGCGAGGCAGAGGAGTTCGCGCGCCTGTATGGGATTCGCGTCGAGCTGTCGAGCATCGGTACCGAGGACATGCTGGCGCCGCATCACCGCGAGGTCGTCGGGCAGGTGGTTCGCGAGGCATTGACCAATGTGCGCCGTCACAGCGGGTCGTCCATCTGCCGCATTCGGATGGGATTTGGAGCGCGGCCGTTCCTGATCGAAGTTTCGGACGAAGGTCGCGGGTTCTCAGATGCCGGCCGAAAGGGTTACGGGCTCATGGGCATGCGAGAGCGTGCCGCAGGAATCGGCGGGCGGCTCGAGGTGGTGAGCACAGAGGGCCGGGGCACCACTGTGTTTCTCTTCGGCCCGAACTAGACAGGGACTACCAGGTCACAGTCGGAACGCCCGCCGCCTCATCTGAATGACCGGGAACATCAGATCCTCAGCGGTGACCGCGTGGAGCTTCTTTGTCACGGCGTCGACAATGGCGTGGGCGTTGCGGTCGTCGGTGCGAATCGCCCGCGCGATCTCCTGAGTCGAAAGTCCATGACTCAGGAGCTGGACGACCTCACTCTCGCTCTCGTTCAGCCGGCTCATCGGACCGCGCAGCGCGCCGACCAGGGGAACAAGGGTGTAGCCGAGAGTGTCGGCGTACGCGACGTCCTCGTCGGTGTACCAGTGGTCACGCCGGCAACCGATGATCAGCAGCCCGATGGGTCGCGCGCCCAGCTCGCCAACCGGCGCGTAGATGATGGCCGGCCAGTCGAGCTCCCAGTCATAGCGGTTCGATGTCTCGGCTTTTTCCTGGATCGAGTTGATGACGACGGGGCGCTTCTCGTACAGGGCGCGACGCGACAACGGCATCAGCGGCCGGCTCTGCATGAAGCGGCGCGACAACTCCGATGCGGCGATGGGTTGCAACGATCCGTTGCGTACGTAGCCCAGCACCCAGCGGTCGTGGCACACCGCACTTAGGGCCAGTCCCAGCCGGCGCCTGGCTTCTTGTAGGTCTGGAAGCTGGCCCATGCCGTCAGGTTATGTGCGGGTGCGCGCGCTGACCTCACGAGCGGTTCAGCGTTTCCTCAAGAAACCCTGAACCTGTTAGTTTGCGATCGGGGATACGGAGGCGTGACCGCCAAGCTGCTGGTGGTGGATGACGAGCCGCGGACGGCGGAGCTGACCGCCGAGCTGTTGCGGCGCGCGGGCTATGCCGTCGACGTGGCGAGCACCGGGACAGAGGCGCTGGAGCGGGTCCGCCTGGGATCGCCGGACCTGATGCTGCTCGATTACGAGATGCCGGACATGGAGGCGCCTGAGGTGCTCGACTCACTTCGCTCGGGCGGAGACCGAGTTCCGTTTCCAGTGATCATCCTCACCGGCGCGCGCCACTCACCTGGCGACCAGGTCGTCGGTATCGAGCGCGGCGCGACGGACTACATCGTCAAGGGAACCGACCGGCAGGTGATGCTGGCACGGGTGCGGGGGGCGCTGCGTGAAAGGGCGACCGGCCCGCGCGTGATTGTGCGAGGCAGGCTCCACGTTGATGCGTCACGTGGTGAAGCGCGGCTCGGCGATCGCCCGCTCAAGCTCGAGCGCCGGCCACTTCAGATGCTTCAGCTACTTGCCAACCGGTCCGGAGAGGTCGTGCCCCGGTCCGAGCTGCTCGAGCGTGTGTGGGGCACTTCGTACACCGGCTTCGAGCACAGCCTTGAGCAGGCGGTCCACCAGATTCGCAGGGAGATCCGTGACCCGGGCTGGATCGAGACGGTACGTGGGATCGGCTACAAGCTCGTCGTCCAGACCTGAGCTTGCGGCGGCGCTCCACCGCCTGCGCTCTACGCTGGCGCGGGCGCGGGCCGAGCTGGAGCTCGCACGAAGCGACGGCGATTCGGTGCCGGTGGATCGCCTGCTCGGCGACCTGCAGGAAGCGCTGGATTTGCTCAGTCGTGTCGAGACTGCAGCTTTTGCGATCGTCTCTGTGCTCGTGGTCGATGACGACGAGCGCCTGGCGGAGTTGACTGCTCGTGGCTTGCGAAGGATGGGTTACGAGGCGGACTCGGCACCGCGGCTGCGCAAGCTGCGCTCGCGGGAGGTCGTCGTTTTTGACCTGGGAGCGTCTGCGTCTCTCGACGCCTCCCAGCGGAGCGCCTTGAAGACGGCTCGGCCCATCATCGTCACGGGCTCCAGCGATCCGGCTTCGCGGGCAATAGCCGAGGACCTGGACGCGAGCGACTACCTGGTCAAGCCGGTGGAGTTGGATGAGCTGGCCGCCGCGATCAACCGGCGCGCGTCAGCAATGGATCGCATTTCAGAAACGAGGTAGGTGAGAGAGGCACTTAACCTCGCCAGGCAAGCAAAGGTCCCATTGACTTGGCTGGTGGGATGGGCGACGCTGAGGTTTTCCGGCCACCGCGGGCACATATTGATAACGAGGAGGAGGCGTATGAAACGATTCATCGCAAGCCTTGCCGCAATCGGCGCGGTGTTCTTGATGGCGTTGCCGGTCCAAGCGAGTGGGGCAGGCGCCGTCAGCGTGACACAAACGTTCCATAACGCCACCCAGACGTTTGTGCCGCCGGATCCGGCCGCCGTCCAGCCGTGCACTGGTGTTCTCGGGACGTTGATCATTACGTACAACGGTGTCGCGCACTTCACTGTCCTGACCTCGGGCGTCGGTGCTGGAACGGGTTGGGCCACCTTCACCGCAACGGGTACTTTCACTTTTGCGGGTAGCGACGGGGTCAACTTCAGCGGCCGGTTCACAACCTGGGATGGCCAGAACTTCAACCTCAAGAACTTCGCCGCCACTGCGATCCTTGTCGTGCATGGGACCGGTTCCGACGGCTCCTCATTAACGTTCCACGACGTCGCTCATATGTCGGTGTCCGCATCGGGCATGACGCTCAGCTTCGATAAGCCGACCTGCGGCTAACTGCCATTAGGGGAGGGGCGTTTCCGAAAGAAATCGTCCCTCCCTGAACCGGTGCTCGTGGTCAGTGGTCGGCTCAGGCCAAATTAACGGCCGAACGGTGGAAGGACGACTGTGAACACGGCGCCACGGTGATTACCTTCGAACAAGAGTTGGCCTTGATGCTCTCGAATCACACCATAGGACATGAACAGACCAAGACCCGTGCCGTTCTCCTTGGTTGTGAAGTGCGGTTCAAACAGGTGGTGGCGATTCTCTTCTGATACACCGGGCCCGTTGTCGGCAACGGTGACGAAAGGTGACCCATTCGTGCGGCGTCCAGTCGTGATGTTGACGCGGCCCTTGGCGGGTGCGGCATCGATCGCGTTGTTGACCAGGTTCGTGATGACTTCGCGAAGAAGCAGCGGATCCGCCCTGACCCTTACTTCTTCCTGCGACTCTCTGAGCCCAAGCTCGATCTCCTTGGAGCGGGCTCTTGGTCGCGCCATGTCAAGAGCGCGAGTCGCTACCGCGTTGAGATCCACCGGTTCAGCCGCGGCGGTTTCCACGGCGCTTCGGTCGACCGGATCGAGCCGGTTGAGATCGATTTCCTTTAGGTAGCCGACCGCGGTCGCCATGTGATTGCGGAGGTTGTGGACGACACCTTCGACTGCGCGGCTGTGGAAGAGGTGGCGATCGGCATCGGAGAGTTCGGACTCGAGAACCCTCCTGATGCGCCGGCCCGCAATTGTGTCCGTCAACGCCAGCGCCAGCACGCAGGTGATCGACGCCAAAAGGAAGCCTATCAGTGAACCATCAAGTACGTAGGTGATCACTAGAGATCCGAGAGCGAAATATCCGAAGGCTATGTAGAAGGAGGCGTTGAAATTCCGTCTGACGATGCTGACGACCGACTCACCGGTCCGCACTGACAGTCCGACCGCCACGAGGGCGAGACTTCCAATTGTCATTATCAGAATTACGACCATCCTGGCCCAGACAGGCAGCGGCGCAACCGATCGCAGTTGCATTGCCACTACCGCGCCAATGCAGGCGAAAGCAGCTGTGATTACGGCGTTCCCGATGATCGGCCATGCGCCACGCCGCGCCATTCCTACCCCAATCGATAGGCCGACTATTGTCGCGTCCAGTGGGTTAAGCAGGACCGCCGCGGCCCCAAGTGCGAGTCCAGACAACGTCAGGCGCCCGCGATCTAGTCGAACATCAGCGAAACTAAGAGCTACGACCGCTGCCGCGAGATAGAGAACAACCGGGACTTGGTCTGGGTGACCGGCACTGTAGCTGCGACTCCATACGTTGAGAATCACAACGAGCGCCCCGACGAGGGCGAAGTAGCCATAGGAGAGGGCTCGCCTGCTCACGTCCTTGTTGCTAAGCTGCCTCCATCTCACGGGTCGCTCAAGGTCGAACGGTTTTCAGGGTACTCGTCGTCGACGACAGCATCATTCCACGCACAGCAGCCAGAGCAATGCTTGCCTCGGCAACACAACTGAGGCTTGTTGGGGAATCGTCGTCGGGCGCCGAGGCTCTGAAGGTGATCGGTTCGCTGAAACCTGACCTGGTGTTGATGGACGTTCACATGCCTGAGCTCGACGGCCCGGCCACGACAAAGGCTGTCCTGGCGTCCTATCCCAACACGAAGATCATCGCTTGGACCGTGTCCGAATCAAGTGATGACCTCCTTCGCATGATGCAGGCGGGCTGCTCCGGGTACGTGTTGAAGGATTCGGGGCCTGGCGAGCTCCAACGCGCCCTACTGGCTGTAACCCGATCGGAGAATCCCGTTCCACGAAGGATGATTCCAGAGGTCATTAGGCGGGTGTCTGCTTCGACTCCACTCTCCCGAGGTACCACGGTTGACCTGACCTCACGAGAGATGCAAATCCTGAGAGGAATCGCGAAAGGCCACACGACCAAACGTTTGGCCAAGGACCTCCAGTTGAAGGCCGCCTCCATTGACACTCACCTGCGCAACATCTTCAAGAAGCTGGGCGTGAACAACCGAGGCGAGGCCGTCAGCACGGCACTTCGACTGGGTCTGATCACCCTGGCGGACGTCTAGTACTCAATTTCCGGTAGGCGGGGCTCATCGATTTCCATGAGGCGGCCTCATGGAATCGCGCGATTTCGCTAACCACAGCCCTCCCCCACACTTTGCTCGAACGAAATGACTTGGCAGTGTGACGCCGCAACAAAGGGAATCTAGGAGGCAAGGAGGGAGTCCGGTATGGTGCGCATGTTCCGTCGCCTGTTTCGTAGTGGAGCAAGGTCGCGCGTCGTTGGTGGTTGGATCGTCTAGTTCAATCTCAGGGTAAGTGAGCCCGGGGCGCCGGGCAGGGTCCTCGTGGAATCTCGCTTTGGGTGCTCTGGGCCGCCGGTAGCGGTCTAGAATTCTGCCGCCGTGCCTGCCTTTCGGTCGTTGCCGTGGTCGGCTCGTTTCTACTTGGTTGCTGTCGTCTGCGTTGGGCTGGCCATGCTACCTATTGGCTGGCTCCTTCACCGGCCGGCCGGAAGCGAGCTCCCCACCCTCCTGTACCTGGCTGTTGGGACCCAGATCGCAGCCCTGCGGCCCATCCCGTGGAGAACAGGTCATCAGACCGTCGCCGATCCACTGCTCGTGGCTACAGGATTGGCTTCACCGGGTCTTGGCGTCGGTTTGGTCGCATGGTTGGCCCTGTTTGATGGCCGGATTCCCGGTCGCGGCATTACCTGGTGGGCCTTCTTCTTCAATCGGGCAATTTTCGCCGTCGCGCATGTAATTCCCTCCGTGCTAGTTGCTTCGATCGGAGGTGACCATGACTGGTGGGCTATACCAGCTCGGACAACGGTCTACGTGGTGAGCTCGGTCGCAATCAACTACTTCACAACGGCCATTCTGTTTTCGTTCATCAGGCAAACCTCGATCTGGACGACTATCGCCCAAAACGTCGGCATCACGACCCTGTTTGCGACGCTAGTTTTGAGTTTTGCCGGCGGAATCTTGTTCTTGCTCCTTCAGGCCGAGCCGTTTCCTGTCGGCTACATCATTGCGCCAGGGCTGTTTGGCTTCGTCTTGGCGGTGCGGGGCAACGTCGCCGACGCCCAGCGGCAGACGGTATTAAAGGACCAGACGCTTGAGCTTGCGGCGCAGGTTCTCGATGCGCGGGACCGGTATACGGAATCTCACTCAATCCGGGTATCCGATCTGGCGGGCCGTCTGGGTGAGCACCTCGAGCTCGGAGACCGCGAAGTAGAACTAATCCGCACGGCAGCCTCCCTGCACGATCTCGGAAAGATTGGCGTGCGGGACGACATCCTGAACAAACCCGGTCCCCTGAGTGAAGAGGAGTGGGAGATCATGCGGCGCCACCCCGATATCGGAGCAGACATGATTGCACAGCATTCGGCGCTTGCTGAAGTCGCGCCGCTTGTGAGACACCACCACGAACGTTGGGATGGCTCCGGCTACCCGGAGGGTCTAACAGGGGATGTAATTCCGTTCGGCGCTCGCATCCTCTCCGTGGCGGATTCATTCGACACCATTACAGGCGCTCGTCTTTATCGGCGTTCTGTGATGACACCAATCGAAGGCGTTGAAGACATAAGCCGCCGGGCAAACCAGTGGTACGACCCAAACGTTGTCGATGCGCTTCGTGAAATCCACGGTCTACAGCCGATGGAGGTTCTTAACCGGCCTGAAGTGCCACGGCAGATCACGACCCTCCGGGTTTTGCGAACCAATCCTGGATTTAGCAGCCTGATTACCGCGATTGGCATCTCGGCGATTGGCGATCCCCTAACTCTTGTTGCGACGTTGGTGTCAATCTACGTTCGGACTCGCGACCCGAGGTTCGTAGCGTTGGCCCTGATAATCCAGGCGGTTGCAACTGTGCTGGTAACAGGTGCTATGGGCGGACTGACAGACAAACTCCCACGGCGAGGCTTGCTTGTTGGTTTGGAGCTGGTCCGCGCAACAACGCTTGTCGCTATCGCGTTTCTCATCCCAATGCAATGGTGGCTGATCTTCCCGGCTGTCTTCTTGCTCTCGACCATTAACGCAGTTGTTCAGCCAGCCCGCCAAGCCGCAATCCCGAACCTCGTTGCAGCAGGACATGTTGGAAAGGCAAACGCCATGGTTACCGCCACAACCATGATCGCCAACGCTCTCGGCTTCGGTCTTGCGGGTGCAATTCTCGCGCTGTATCCGGGTTCGCCGACAGTCCTCTTCATCGTGGACGCAGCCACGTTCGTGCTGGCCGCAACGCTCGTCGTCGGAATTACGACTCTGGGCGGTGGATCGCCTGCGATGTCTCTGACAGGCGCGTTCCGGCGCACCTGGGCAATCTCGGCCGCCCGCGCTCAGTTGGTAATCGGCACCCTTGCAGCCCTTTTGATTCCCATCAGCTTTCCCGCTTTGTTGGCATTGGCCTTCAGTAGAGGTGGGGAAACCTATGGTGGTCAGATTTACTCAACTCTCGAACTGATCCTTTCAGTTGGTCTTTTCGCCGGTTCTTTGATGGTCTCAAGATTTGGCTCGATCGGCACGATTCGGACGGTCGGGGCGGGACTCTTGCTCACAGGGGTCTTTTCCATAGCTATCGCGCTAAGTCCATCGCTGCAGCTACTTGCAGTGGCGCTGTTCCTTGCTTCAGTAGGAAATCCCATCTATGCCGTTGCAAATCAGACCGCCTTGATGGAAGCAGCGGGTCCGTCGATTCGTGGCAGCGTGATGGCGACCAGATACGGTCTTGTCCAGACCGCAAGCATCATCGGGATGGCAGTAGGGGGGTTCGTAACCGAGCAGTACAGTCCAGTGGCGGCATACGGTGTGTTGGGTGTTGGGCTCGTGTTGCTGGCGATGTATGCCATCGCGGCCGGGCGCAGCACCACCAACCCGCTCCACGGCGCCGCGTACGAGGAGGCCACGAAGCGTCGCGCTGTTCGGCTAACAGGGAGTCGACCGCAGAACGGCGAATACGAACCCGCCCCGAATCCCGCTCCCGACGGCGAACTCGAAAAGACCTCGCCGATCCGTCAGGCC
>WNGD01000196.1_pt1 | contig 57714 bp, 57 predicted proteins | sample 5400671 | NCBI WGS metagenome assembly WNGD01 (sample SAMN13153369, study PRJNA577476) | soil metagenome | isolation source: 40 cm soil or saprolite under grassland replicate 2 | place: USA:California | collected 2016-06-15 | reverse complement strand
CCTGGGAAGCCCGTTCGGGATTGAAACACGGCTCGATGTCCATCCGGCTTTACGACTCTATGAGGGCTAAATGGCCTGGGAAGCCCGTTCGGGATTGAAACTCTCCATACTGCTTTGTGAGCTTGTTGTATAGTGCAGGCTAAATGGCCTGGGAAGCCCGTTCGAGGGTCGGAAGTATTCTGGGAGTCGAGTCAGCCAGGTGTTTGCAGTATTGGGAGATGTGCGCGTTGTTCCTCTGATGCCGTTCTTTCCCGCATCCCTGCAGGCGTTTTCATCTCTGGGCTTGACCCTCATGACCCCCATCGACCCGTGTGAGACCCCTTTCAGGGGTCTCACACGGGTCGATTTTTCCTTGGGCGAACAAGCGTCTCCCGGCAGCGGGCGGCCACAAGGGCCAAGACATTTCAAAGACGAGACCATCTCGCTTTGTCATCCCTTCGCTTCTCGAGAAGCGAAGGGATGACACGGCTGCATCGGCTTCGTTTGACTGGCAACACGTCTTCTTTGAAATGTCTTGGCCACAAGGGCCCCAACCCCCCATCCACGCTATACCTGTCTCCCAGACAGGATGCCCCGCCCCTACGCGAGAGCCGTTCCCAAGCGGTTTCCCAACAAATCTACCCCTGAGAGCTTTCAGGGGTAGATTTGTTGTGGGGCCACGTGGGAAGGGCGTTGGGACGTGTAGGTGCTTTGGCAGCGTCCGTGGGCAGGCAGACCTGTCTTGCTCAGGCACTAGGGAAGGACAAGGGAACGGCGGGCAGCCACAAGGACCAATCCATTTCAAAGAAACAAATCAGGGGAAAGGCAAGCTCTCCCCCTACAGAGAGTGGAGACAGCGCTGCGCTCATCAGACCCATCGGACTCATTAGACCCATCAGACTCATCAGACCCATCGGACTCATTAGACCCATCGGACTCATTAGACCCATCGGACTCATTAGACCCATTGGACTCATCAGACTCCCCTGACCTCCTGATGAAGAAACGCCGAGCCAAGCCAGCCGCACGCCTGTCGGGGTCGAGCTGGCTTCGACCCTCCCCAGCTTAATTGAAATGTATTGGCCCCAAGGGCCCCAACCCCGCTCCACGCCGCCCCTGCCCCTACGCGATCTCCCTCACCATGGCAAAAAACCTACACCTGAGAGCCACTCTGGTGACTCACAATCCACCGATTATCGGTACTTTGTTGACACGGGAAATACTCCCTTCTTGCTACTCTTGTGAGGGCAGATGAAACCTGCCCTTCTCGCATCTGAGAATACACTGGCTGATTGCTCTGAAGCGAGAAAAATTCCCGCGTCAACAAAGTAGCGTTATCGCGGTGGTCAGAAAGATTGAGCCTGCCACTTCTCAGTCAAAGGACAAAAGGAGTGCCTCTCTATGGCTCAATACTTCCCTCTGCACTTTTGCTTAGGCAGTTGAAACCTGAGCAAGTCTGATGAGGAGGTTGTCGAGTTCTTGTTGGGCCTGGGACAGATTGCCGGCAAAGATCAGGCCCATGGGATTATGCGCCATGCGGCAAATCATGCGTGTGCCGCTCTGTCTCAACACCTCATCTTTTTCACAAATACCTTCTCTGACGATTTGCGGGTTTACGTTTGCAGGGAAGGGGTGTTTGTCGAAGGTGCAAATGCCCTGCTGGATGACGGCCTTCATGTTGTAGACGGTCGGCTCTTTTCTGTTGGCTCCAAGGACGGTCATAATCGCGTCAGTATAGTTTGTCCAGCGCGGATTACATTCGGCGAGATAGTTCGCTGGTGGCTGTTTTCTGTGTTCCTGAAGCTTTTTTTCCAGTACCCCTGGAAGCATGATATCAATGTTGGCGACGCCGCGGAGAGAAGCGAAGTCTAGGCCGCACTTCTCGGCTGTCTTGCGCAAAAAAGCCTCAAAGAAAGCTGCCGTCTCGTCCTCATATTGCTGTTGCATGCGTTGGAGGTAGGTATTCTTGGGGAGATAGGTACTTGTTCCGACGCATGCTTTGCTGCCCTGCTTTTGCAATTGTCCATTCCAACGGAGCGACTCGATCTGACCATCCATAATGACGACGGACATACCGGGTGAATCGACAAAGTCAATGTAGCGGCTGATGACGATGCGCTCTTCTTTCTGGGGATTCATGGTGGAGGCAAGGTGCGCCTGGGATGCGGCTAATGCGTCTTGCCAGCTGGTATAGTATTGTTGGCCATCTCCGTTGGGAACCACTACAATATGTCCCTTATGTTCATAGAGGAGGCAGCAGCCGTAATTACCATCTGATTCAGCCGCACGGAGCATCACGCCTAATGGATAGATATGGGCTACTTCTGCTTCTTTGTATATATCTTCTACCCAAGAGAGAAAATGATGGGTTTCTGGCACGACTGTAGAGAGACGTGAGATAGTATAATCAGGAGGGTAAAAGCCATCCAGGTGAAGTTCGTCAGCAAGTTGATAGAAATCGGCTTTGTTTTTCAGTAGGCTGGTCATTTTCCCTGGCAGGCCCCATGTTTCTGCGCCTAGTTCATTATGTACGTATGTTTCCGTCTCGGGGACGTTGATGTAAGGCACGACCAATGGTGGATGTGCTGTTGCTTCCTGTTTTGCTGCTTTGAGGTCGCCGTGTGTTACGGGTGTAATATCTTTGCCAAAAAGTTGACTAAGATAGGCCATCTGGGTGCGAATGGCCGTGGTGGGAAGTTCAACGAGTACGCCTATGTTGGGGGCATCGAGAGGAAGATGGCCGCATCTTTCTCCATAGTGCAGTTCTACTTTTTTGACCATGACCTCATTGGAGGCACGTAAGACTCCCTTGCTTCCGAGATTATGCAAGCCTATGCCTATTGTCTGTGGTTTGCTTGATGCAAATAATGATGTGTGCAGTATGCTCATATGTTCAAAACCATCAGTACTTCCTTATTAATGTAAGTATATACTATAACGGGTGAGTGGTCACGCGGCGGATCAAGGATTTGCCGCTACTCTGGTAAAAAGCTGACCTTTGGAGAATAGTATATGCGATATATTGGGGGTGTCAATCCGCCGCATGATGATTTGTGTGTGGCTTTCCATCCTTGACAAGTCCTCTATCGTACGATATATTTGCAAAAAATATCAAAAATGCGCAAAGGTGAACAATGCCTCACGCGCAACTCGTGGTATGCACTTGCATGGAGGTGAAGAATGGCTTATAAAGCAGTTCGCGTTACCAAAGGAAGCGGTGGTTGGGGCGGCCCGCTCACCATTGAGCCGCAGCCGGGTAAAGACCTCATTTATTGCGTCACGGCTGGAGGCATTCACCCTGTAGCCCAGCGCATTGCTGACCTGACAGGAGGGAGAGCATTTGATGGCTTCCGCTCCTCAGCACCGGAGAAACAGATTGCTTGCGTGGTCATCGACTGTGGAGGTACCGCTCGTATTGGCGTCTATCCAATGAAGAGGTTGCTCACAGTTGATGTCAAGCCCAGTACCCCTTCAGGGCCATTGATACAATTTATCAAAGAAGACATCTTCGTTTCAGGGGTCAGGCCAGAGGATGTCCAAGAGATTGGGTAGTGAGCCTGACCCCCACAAGGGGGGTCACTACATATCTCATCCATTCTCAAACAGGTTTTCGGAAAAGTTCAAAGGAGGGCATGTGGCTGTTCATTTTCTGAAGTACCGGGGGGTGATTCAATCCATGGGGTCTCTCGTTCCCGAGTTTCTCCCCTATGGTATTTTGATTTTCTTTGGCGAGACTGCTCCCGAAGAGTTGCGTGACACGGCATTGGTGCATAATGGAACGCAATTAGCCTCAGAGCTAGCCGCGGGGGATTATCTGAAATTCTCCCCATCTTCTGCTAACGAGCAGCCTCAGTCATATCGCGTAACGGCGGTAGGTGAGAGTGCAAATGCGAATCTGGCCGAATTGGGGCATGTGGTCATCCATTTTGACGGAGCATCAACGGCCAAGCTTCCGGGAGCGATTTCTGTGGAGCCAGCCCTTGAAGCGCTTCCTACCGTAGGGACGACCTTCGAGTTTTTTGGCCTAAAGGAGTAACGAACTCGGGCGGCTCAATGGTTTCTATCAAGTGCGTGGCGCAATCGCTGCTTATTGCGTCGTAGTCGTTCGACGATGTTACGGTTCAGACGGTAGATTTCTTTGATATCGTCAAATTCCTGTGCGCAATGGATAATAATCTCTCGAGGCTTAAGGCCACAAAAATAGAGGAGATAGGCAAGGCGTCTTTCGCGTTTAGCAACGAGTAGAGACTCAATGCACTTCCATAGGTTCTGCTCGTCAATGAGTTCTTCTGCCATGGGTTCTGTAGAGCAACCTGGCTCTGGTAACGAAATTTCTCTTAATTGCATACGCAAATGGGAACGCATGGTATCGATCATAATACCGTTCAGGGTTGCACGAAAGTAACACAGTGCGGCAGATAATTTGGTAAATTCTACGTGTTGCTCATGCATGGCATACCAGAAGCGCGTGAACGTCTGAGCAACCAGATTCTCTTCTGAGTCATAAAGTAATGCCACATCGCGGTTGGGGTGGCTGTGTATCCAGGCTCGGATGGTTTCGCTGAAGCATTGCTGCAATAATGACCAGGCCTGATCCGTCTGTCCTATCACAGCGCGACGCAAGAGTTCTACGCAGTAAAGATCATGAGTGGCTTCGTTGCTGTGACGCTGCTTAAGTTCATCAATACACAGGCTTGCCAGTTTGGCTGGCTTCATCTGGCTGAGCGCTTCATGCCTGTTAGTATACATGGCTCTTGATCTCCTTGCTTTTCTATAGAAGCAGAAGGATTGTACACTTGACTGTTTATAGTTTCTGAGAACAGGGTAGAGCTTGTCTCTACCCTGTTCTATGATTTTGAACAATTCTCAATCCGTACTCGTATTGGGTCCTGAACCCGAAAGCACCTGTTGCAGAAAGGCGATGAGGGTCGGCCAATCTCGAAAGTAGCGAACTTCTCCACTGGTGACGTGTTGTACTTTGCCGCGCCACTCCGCTTCACTGCCTCCCAGGTCCTCGCGCCAAAGCCGCAGCGTAAACAGATGCGAACTGTGCTGCTGTTGTTCCATATCTATTCTCCTGTCCGTCTCACTGCCCTCCAGTTCCTCCTGGCAAAGCCACAGCGTAAACGGAGGCGAACTGTATTGCTGTTGTTTCATGTTTGCTCTCCTGCTGATGCGCCAGATGATTGTGCCCTTGAAAGACAGACCGCCAACGATTACCTGTCTCCCAGACAGGGTCCTCGCGTGTCTTGCTATTAGTGTCTCCCAGACACAGCCCTTCGGCCAGGCGCTCTGCAAGGTAGTATAGCTGGCCTACATCATCATGAAGGACTCACTGTACCATTCGTTATGAGTATAACGGGGGCAGCGTTTAGTAAACGTTGAGTGGAGCGTTGCATGGAGAGGTATGTTGAGTTAGTCAGCGCAATGAGTAGGTTGTTCTAATTCCGTGATCATATTACGTATGCGCTCTCGTTCTTCAAGGAGCCCGCATGCCTCGAAGGTAGCAGCAGCCTGCTCTAAATGGAAGAGTGCCTGGGGAAGATCGTGGTGGTCATGGCAGAGCAAGGCCCAGTCCTGATGGATGCGAACTGCCTCCATCAGTAATTCGCCTTTCTCGAAAGCCTGGAGACTGGCGGCCATATGTGCTTGGGCCTCTTCCCAGCGCGGTGGAGTGCAAGCGGCAAAGGCGAGTCCTTGTACCCGTCGGGCCAACCCTTCGGCGTACTTACCATCGATAGCTTGAGCATTGGCTACTGCTTCCTCCGCCAGAGCCAGGGCTTCTTCGATGCGACCAGCTTGAAGTGCTATTTCGGCCTTGAAAGCGGCAAACATATCTTCGAGGATAAGTCGTTCCTCACCGAGGTTTCTAGCAAGAGCTTGCTGTTGTACTATACGTGTAAAGGCCTCCTCGTGATGGCCCAGGCGAATCTCAGCCCATGCTTGTATGCCATGACCTATGTAAACAGCAAACCGATCGCCGGACTGTTCTCCAATGCTGACCATGGCTCGACTCTCCTCCAATGCGCATTCCATATCTCCACCTATGATGCACATTACAGCGATGTGGCTGTGGCAGAAAGCATCGGCGGTAAGATGATGTGCTTCTAGGGCGCGTTGAACTGCCTCCACTGCCTCTTTACACTCACCACGTCCGGCACGAACTATACCCAGATAGCCAATGGCGTCGACATATTCTGTCCAATTAGCAGCTCGTTCTAACGCCTCAATGGCTTGAACCAGGAACGGTCTGGCCTGACCAAAGTACCCTTGATGAACCATGAGGCGGCCAATCATATTAGAGGAGATGGCTATCAGTTCTTCGTCACCCCGCTCTTGTGCTTCTGCCAGCATGCTGTGGAAACTATGTAGTGCTGCTCGTCGATCATTGTGGTAGTAGTGCATGCGCCCCATCCAATCGTGGATGTGAGCCAGGTTCAATGGCCTCTCGGCTTCTGTGGTATTAGACAGAACTTTTACCAGCACCTCCACTTCGTTGAGTTGCACTACATGTTGCTCGGAGGTTTCTGCCGAGGAGGGCGTATGTAAAGTATCTGTGCTTCTAGTGCGGTCGATGGGCAGATGGGACAAGCAGTCAAGTGCATTCATGTAATGCATTCTCGCCTCCCTGCGGGCGAACAAACGCCGCGCCTCATCTCCGGCGGCGACACTGAAACTGAAGGCGGATTCAAACAGCCCGGCGGCCAATGCGTGTTGGGCTAACTGAGCCGGCGGAGCATGCAGAGTGAGTAATGCCTCGAACACATGGCGATGGAGCAAACGCCGTCGTGCAGTGCTTAAGGCTGCATAAGCTACCTCGCGCAATTTATCGTGACTGAAGTCATAGGCATCCACCCCTTGTTCACGCACAATCCGTCGTTGCCATAGCTCATCAAGGCCACTGACCAGGGCATCTTCATCGCCGCTACTGGCCTGTGCAAGTACAGAAAATGTGAATGCTCGCCCAATGGTGGCGGCCAGGCTCACCACGTCACGCGCCTGCGGTGAGAGTTGTTCCAGGCGTGCAGCAATCACCGCCTGTACGGTGGGAGGCAGTTTTGAACTATGCGGATCTACTTGCGCTAGCTGCTCCTTTTCCCTGATTGCTTCCACACCCATACGCATAGTTTCCACAATAAAGAGCGGGTTACCTTCGGTTTCTTTATAGAGATCGGTCACCAGGTCTGGGGCGAGTTGCTGTCTGGTTACCTGTGAGGCAAGGGACGCCGTCTGGTTGGCGTTCAGGGGCTCGACCGCAATCGTTGTCATCTGCCTGCTGCTGCGCAAGGCGGCTCGCAAAGATGCCAGTGGATGCTCTGCGGTCACCTCCTCGGGGCGCAGTGTCCCGACGATGAGTATGCGGGCTCGCGAGTCGAAGCGCAGCAGATAGTGTAGCCATTCGAGTGTCTCGCGGTCACACCACTGCAAATCATCGATCAGCAAGAGCAAGGGTTGGCTTGCTCCCAGCACAGCCCGTGCCAGGGCCTCAAATAAATGCTGACGCTGCCAGCTCTCTCTCAATGGTCCGGGAGCGGGAAGATCGGGTCGCTCCGTCAAGATACCCGGCACGAAGCGTGCTACCTCCATCAGCCAGGTGTCGGCGAGAGTTGTCAATCTCCGGCGCAGGGCGTCTGTATGTAGCCAGGAAGTGATAGGCGCGTAGGCTAACTCACCTTCTGCGACATAGCAGCGTGCGCTTGCTGTGGTTATGCCTTGTCGGCCAACCCAGGTGAGCAGTTCCTCCGCCAGCCGGGTCTTACCGATACCTGCTTCCCCCGACAATACCACTAGATGCGGCTTTCCAGCAGACGCGTTCTGCCAGGCAATCTGTAGCTGTGCCCACTCCTGCTGCCTGCCGACGAGCGGTATTTCAGTTGCCAATGCCGCTGAAGGAGCAGCCGCGGGGACGGATGGTGCGTCCTTCTGCAAAAGCTGCTCATAGACTTTCCGGGTTGCCCTACTTGGTGGCACTGCCATCTCACGTTCTAGGACGGTAGCACAGGCATGATACGTGCGAATAGCGGTAGCTCGTTCACCATTCACAGCGTACAGGCGCATCAAGTGGCGATAGGTTGCCTCATGTAATGGGTCGTAGTGCAGCAGTCGCTGGGCGTAGTTAATAGCCGTCGGGTAGTCGCGCTCTTGTTCGAGGAGTACAATCAACCGTTCCAGAGTTCTGAGAAAGAGCTGGCGTAATCGCTCGCGCTCTGACACAATCCACTCATCATAGTTGCCCGGCAGGAGATCACCCTGGTACAGCTCAACTGCAGTCTCTAACGCCTTCTGCGTCTCGGTTTTGCTCTGTGCTTGCTCCGCTTGAGCGATGGCGCGTTCAAAGTCAGCTACATCCAGCGTCCAGGGTGCATCGGAGCGCCAAAGGAGCGTCTGCTTATCTATATGCAGGAAGGAGTCAACATGGGGAAGGTTACGACGCAAGCGATACACCAGGTGGCGCAGATTCGTATGTGCTTGTGCATCAGTTGAATCGGGCCAGAGTAGCATGGCCAGGTGCGTGCGGGATAGGGAGGTCGTATGATGGAGGGCAAGATAGGCCAGCATCGACTGGAGGCGCGGCCAATCGACAGTCGTTACAGGCGTGTCACCAGAGACAAGCAGGAACTTGCCTAGTAGAGAAATATGCAGCGTTGGAATCATGAGGCGCTCCTTTACATCGCACAGATAATCTAAAAGGAGTATAGCAAGTATGGGCGAAAGGATCAATATAGCATAAATTGCGAAATTGCTACGAAAAAAAGCCGCTCATCAACGTCTTTCTATTGGAAGGTGTTCGAGAGGGCGACCACCAGGGTCGCCCCTACATGTTATACCTGTTCTGCTCGAAATGGAGGGGCGATCCTGGTGGTCGCCCTCTCAACTTGCTATTACCAGGGAGGTAGAAATGCAAAATACGCTTACTCTTGTGTTGACGGTCAAGTCCCCGGATGACTATCAGGCCCTTACCCAACTCTTGGGATCGGTAAAAGATCAGATGGACAAAGCTTTTCAGACCCTCAACATTGTCCATTTCGCCCGCGTGGTGTTTCTCGATGACAATACGAAAGTAGCCGTCATCACCGAATTTGACGGAGACTTTCCCTCCTATGTCCAGGACTTTGCCGAAGCTCTGGGGCCTGTCTTTGATGCCCTATTTGGGCATACTGTAGAATCTCCGCCACTACCGGTTGAGGATCCCCAGAATTTGCAGGCATTTATTGACTTTTCTCGGAAGTACAACGTAGCCGTACCATACTTCTACAGTGCCTTTCCTGATCTGACAGTAGTGAATATTATGGATCTTCAAAAAGGCAGTCAGGGATAGCAAACAGCTCAGTGAGGACGAGATACCATGGCAGCTCTCAATCTTGCCGATGTGCAGGGCTTTATTCTGCGCGGCTACAGAATGCCCTTTGTGCGCCATTTTGTTCTTCAGATCAAGGATGTGGCCGGGTCGAAACAGTTCCTTGGTAGTCTGGTGAATGGAGATGCTACATCGCCTATCCAGATCACCACAGCTCCTCCGTGGACCGGAAAGCCGGATTACTGTCTGAATATCGGATTGACGTATGAAGGTTTAAAGAACCTCCAACTCTCGCAGGAGACGCTGGGGTCGTTCCCGCCTGAGTTTATCGCTGGCTCGGCAGCTAGAGCTGCCATTGTAGGCGACATCGCTGAGAGTGCGCCTGAAAACTGGGTCGTAGGTGGGCCAAAAAAACCTCCTCCTCATCTGCTGCTTTTCTTATATGCGCAGAGCTGTGATGTTTTGGAGTCGCAAACCACACTTCTGCGCACCCTCTTTGCCGGGCAAGGAGCCCTTAGCGAGGTGTCTTATCACGACGGAAACGCTCTGCCCGACGGTCGTGTTCACTTCGGCTACACCGATGGCATTTCACAGCCCACCATCGATGGAGCACCTTCAAAGGAGATTCCCGACGCACAGCCTGTTGCCCCTACAGGGGAATTTTTGCTGGGGTATCACTATCAATTCTCGGAGCAGTACGGGTATCTTGTGCCCAAACCTGATCAACTGGGGATCAACGGCAGCTTTGCGGCTTTTCGTATTCTCAGGCAAGAGGTGGATGCCTTCGAGCAATTTCTTCAGGGGACGGCAGCTCTGGTTGGGATGAGTGTCGAAATGCTGGCTGCGAAACTCTGTGGTCGCTGGCGCAATGGGCTTCCCCTGGTGCTTTCGCCGGATAGCGATACACCGGACCCGCCGATCGCAGCCGATCAGATCAACAACTATGATTATGTACCGGGCGACGAGAACGGATTCCGCTGCCCTCAAGGTGCCCATATGCGCCGTACCAACCCTCGCAGCGAAGTGATAGCCGGTGGTAGCGGTCATAAGCGCCGGATTGTGCTACGAGGAATGCCCTATGGGCCGCCGTACGATCCCACCAATCGCAATGATGGCATCGAACGTGGTCTGCTGGGCCTGTTCATTAACGGAAATCTTGCACAACAATTTGAATTCATCATGAGTACGTGGATCAATCAGGGCGACTTCGTTGGTTTGAACAATATGCAGGATCCGCTTGTGGGTAACAATACTCCTCAGCAGAGCAAATTCTTGATACCCTCTTCTGGTGGTACCAAAAAGGTGACGGGGTTTTCTCGTTTTGTGATCACGCGGGGAAGCCTCTACTGCTTTCTTCCCAGCGTGACTGCTTTGAAATACCTGGCAAGCCTTCCGTAAAACTTACTCGTGCAAGCGGCTTATGCTGAAGAGAAGGAGGAGCATGAAGGAACAGCCAGAACAAGTGACTGTCATGGAAGAGGTTTTCTCATAGAGGAGAGGAGGAAGCTAAAGAGGAGGTTATCTCGTCCACTTGCCCTGTGGATCGTGTTCGCGGATCACCCTCAGCTCCTCTTCTGTTGGGGGAATCGTCTCTTGAGCGTGGAGAGCCACCCGCAGATGCCAGCCTGTCTGTTCCTGTACCTGGGCTATTGTGGTGCCGGGATGATACGAGGACAACACTGCTTCTCCCGTTTCTGGATCAAAGGTAAATACTGCCAGCGTCGTAATCAAGGCTGAAGGGCCCCCCCTGGGCAGGCCGACTCGTTTACGCCATGCTGCACCGGCAGGCCCCTGGGCGTCGGGATAGCCATAGCCAGGACTGGTCACAAAATCTACCCGTTCGCGCAAGCGGCGGCGATCATGCTGCATAATGATGGCCAGCCGTTGCGAGAACGATGCGATATCTGCTGCACCGCCACTACCTGGAAGACGTACGGTGGGATGCTGCCAGCTGCCGATGGCCGTTGTATTCAGATTGCCGTAGTGGTCGATCTCGGCACCGCCAATAAAGCCCAGATGTATTTCACCAGCCGCCATCAAACCTATGACGTTCAATGTGCCTGTTGTCCACAATGCATTCGTGATATTGGGTGGATCGCCCATGGTATAGAGCAATTCCTCAGCGGGTGTATCGCGCACTACTCCACTCTCGAAGAGTCCGACGCAATGTGGTGCATGAGTGTGTTTCGCCAGCGCGAAGGCGATCAGTGGCAGGCGCATACCTACGAAGACGTGTTCACCGTCCTGTATTTGCCGTGCTGCGCAGACGACCATCAATTCCTGCGGGGTGTATTGCATAGGTGTTGCTCCTTACGAGGCTTATTCAGATGTGAGTACCGTTGCGACCTTGATAGGTCCTTCTCCTTCCTTAGAAGGACGAAGCGTAATATCAGCAGTCAAATGCAGTGCGGAGAGCAGTTCTATTAAAGTATTCAATTTGAGTTGTGTCTGCTTGCTCAAAATATTCAATTGTCCATTTCATAGAGTAATTGTAACATATATATTCCGTTACATGCAAGCCCTCAATATCCATAATCCACCGGTGCGGCATAACGATGTTCTCTCACTAACAAAGCTTGTATGCGCTCCTCACTGAGCTTTTGCATATACGTGGTGCGGTCGGGTATGCTCAAGACCCATTCTTCAAGCCATTGTTGGAAGTTGTCTACGGTGCGGGTTTGCTCGTGGTACTCGTGATAATACTGGTGGTCGCGGTTGGAGTAGCCCTGTACGGGAGAGGGATGGGCACCCCAGGGGGCATGAACGACGGCTCTTACCTTGAACGATGGTCCCACGACGCGGTTGGGGTCGCTCAGGATAATTTCGCGTGGGACGATCTCTTCGGCCTCCAAAATGACATCTTTCGCGGCCAGCATGGCCTCCTCGCAGATGCCCAGATTGCCCCATAGGTGGGCGTTGCCGTCCTCATCGCTGCGCTGCACATGTATAATGGTCACATCTGGCTGCACGGCGGGCACAAGCAGGAGCGGAGTGTCATCGAGGGGTGAACTTCCCTGGCGAAAAGTGGAATTATGCGTGGCCAGATCGCTGCCCAAGGTTGAGCGTGTGGGAATGTAGGGTGAGCCTATGGCTGCTGCCTTCAATGCCAGTGCGATGGTGAAGTTGCTATGCTCTTCAATGGTGAGGGAGCGAGGAATGGACTTTTCGGTTGCTCGTCGATAGCAGTGTCCCAGACCCTCACTGACATTACCCACCCAGGCTGCCGTAATCTTCTCGACACAACCAGCACCGATCAGCTGATCGAAGAGGATATCAGAAATAGGGCCGATCAGTGTCAGGTTACGCTTGTGCTGCCTGATGATTTCATGGGCTGCCGCGAAAGGTATCATTTGCTCTAAGGCCAGGCTGATGGCTACAGAGGAGTCATCAGGTACATAATGTGCAATGGCCTCGGCCATAGACGTAAGCTTACTCATGCTGGTATATACTCCACAATTATATTCGCGTAATCATCGGATACATAGATTGTATCATCTGGCGATACCAGTAAGCCTTGTGGCTCGATAAAGCCTGCACTGGCCAGTGTCTCCCGTTTACCGGTGTCAAGATGGAGACGAATCAGTGCGTGAATTGAGGGCAAGAGGTCAATGACCAGCAGATTACCATGGGGATCGATGACCACGTCGTCGGGCATGCCAAACCCACCGATGCGCGTTGTTTTGCCGTTAGGGTCAATACGCCAGAGCGCACCAGCGCATTCATCGGCTACATAAATATTTCCCTTTGTATCGACCGCTGCTCCCACCGGTCGGACAATACCGGAGGCCAACTTCGTCAATGTCTTGCCATCCAGGCTCATGCGATAGACTTCACCCGTAGGGCTGTCCGGTACAATAATAGTATTGGAGGTGGCATCAAAGGCGATGCCATCCACTCCATCTTTACACTGGGCCGTACTTGGTGTGCCGGGTAATGCTCTCAGCACTGTTGGGGCCGCCGTGCCGCCTGTCCAGGCGAGAATGCGGTTGGTGCGCTGCTCTGCAATGATCATTGTGCCATTTTGCAAGATGACCAGTCCTTCGGGTCCGGCGATACCACGTAACAGTACGGTGACCGATCTATCTGCGTTGATGCGGCTGACTGTGCCATTGTAAAAATCGCTGAAGATTACTCGTCCCTGGGCATCGAAAATCATGTCATCGGGGCGGGCTGATCCCCGTAAGATCACATGGGAGGTGTAGCGTGTTGGTGCTGGACTCGCGGTCGGTGTGCTGGTGGCGATAGCTGTAGGGGTGGGTGAAGGCGGGATGACTGATGGTGTAGGAGTATGGTTGACCGTGTCTGGTGGGACGTTGCTGCTACAGGATGCAAGGATGATGAGGGAGAGGATGATGATTGCAAGATAGGCATGATGATTGTAGTCGACATGACGAGCGCCTCCGACATGACGACCGTGTTCAACATGACGACCGCGTCCGGCATGACGACCGCAAGGGTCGTCACTACTATATACGAGGGCATCGGTCGGCGAAGTCGTCATATAGTAGTGACGACCCTTGCGGTCGTCATGGTGGCTGGTGGTATGGCTATGAAACATGGAATATCCTTCCTGCCATGAGATTATTTGCTTTCGGCGGGGACGACTTCGTCGAGGAAGTGATGCATTGTTTTGAGCGGTACACCACTGCCATGCTTGCGCAGCATGAGCATCTCAGCTGCGATGCTCAAGGCGATTTCTTCAGGTGTCTCTGCGCCCAAATCTAAGCCGATGGGGGAATGTACCTGTTCTAGACGCTCACGCGAGATGCCTTCTTCTAATAAATGGCGGAAGATGTTCTTGATTTTGCCAGGGCTGCCGATCATGCCTATGTAGCGTGCATGTGTTTCCAGTGCTGCTCGTAGTGCGTCCTTGTCCAGGTTGTGGCCGCGTGTGACGATGACAATCCAGCTGGCCTCGTCTGGCTCCAGTTCGCGGATCGTCTGAGGAATGTCGCCAAAAGTCAACTGCACTTTATCACCGAATATTTGTGGGTCGGCCAGGTCACGCCGGTCATCCACAACTACGATACGAAAATCCAGTTGAGCCGCTAAACGAGTCAGGGATTGGGCTACGCTACCGGCGCCTGCGATAATCAAACGTGGTTCAGGGTGTAGTATTTCAATAAACACTTCGAGTGTTGCTCCACAACTGCCCACCGCCAGTTCCGGCTCCACATGGACATGGGTCAGTGAGGAGCGGCTTTCCCGTAGTGCTTGCATTGCTGCCTCTATGGCCTGCCCATCAATCTTCGCTCCTCCAAAGCTGCCGCTTAGCGTGCCGTCCGCTCGCACCAACATCTTCGTTCCCACTCCACATGGAGCTGCGCCAATGGTTTTGACAACGGTAGCTACGGCTATACGTTCGCCTCGCTTTAATGCTGCCTGTATTTCGTTATAGATGCTTGTGGATGTCATAGATTGTGCCTCATGTATGTGAATAGGGTTATACTCATGCATTGAGTATGAGATATGGTATTATTGTATAACATGGAGTGGGGGAGAGGGTAATCCTCTATTTTTTTCGGCTCTGCGGGAGATACCTCTGATAAAGCTTGCATTTCCAACGTATTGGAGAAGCTTGACGACCTCTTCCCGGCCCTGCTCCACAAGCTTAGGTATGGTAGGGAGAAGAGGCCAGCATCATGAAAAACAGAAGGGGCTTCCTGGCAACGTGTGACCTCACGGTTCGCAAGAAAGGTTTTCTTTATGAGTAGCTACACAACGGCAGTGCTGGCAGATAGCCCGCTTGCCTATTATCGCTTAGGCGAGACAAGCGGCACCACAGCCCATGACTCGACGACGAGCGGATATAATGGGACCCTCAACGGGACAATCAGCCTCAACCAAGCGGGCGCTATCCAGGGTGACACCAACGGAGCCATGCTCTTTGATGGTTCAACGGGCTATATCGCGCTGCCCCCGAACCTCGATCTCAGTACTTTGAGCCAGCTCACCATCGAGTTCTGGCTATATGTGCCGTCGCTCTCCGCGCTCAATAGAGATGCGCGTGTCATCGCCAATAGCCATACAGACGCTGATAACAAAGGCGTCCAGGTCGTTATTGCCCATGGCGGACTGGGCGGCAACTTTGGACTGGGCAATGGGACAAGCAATGCCAGCTTGTATATCATCGGCAACGATTTTGTGGCCACCACATGGTATCACATCGCCTGTACGTGGGATGGCCCGACAATGAAACTCTACATCAATGGCGTCCTCAACAACTCAATGAATTTTCCTGGCCCGATTGCCTCATCAGGATATCCGCTCAATATTGGACGCAATCCAGCCTACACTGGGGATTATTTTCCTGGCACGCTGGACGAAGTGGCGATCTATGCGACGGCGCTTGCGCCTGCGCGGGTTGGGGCCCACTATCGCGCAGGCAGCATGCACCTGGTCTATACCGCGAGGGCAGCCGACATGTTGTTGTGGGCCAGAGAATACAAATGGGGCAATACCGCCACGTATAACGGTGAGTTGGAGACGTATCTGCCAGCCAACGTATTTCAGTCTGGCACCGAGCTTGTGCTCGAAGGTCGCAATACAGGTGGTGGCAATCCCTCGGTGGGTGGTGGCACGTATACGAGTGGCATGGTCGCTTCCTATAATGCGGTCTCCTTGCGCTATGGCTACCTCGAGGCCTCTATCAAGTTTCCCGCTGGCTATGGCGTATGGCCTGCTTTCTGGATGCTTTATACGACCTACAATGCCAACAATGAGATTGACATCTGTGAGATCTTCGAGTCGGCGACGACCCTCAATTGCGGCATCCATTTTCCCTCAAACGGCGGAGTAGGCAGCGATGGTGGGTCAACCACTGTCCCCGACATGAGCGCAGGGTATCACACCTACGCCGTGGACTGGCAGCCAACCTACATTGAGTTCTACTTTGACGGCCTCTCCATCCGGCGTATCACCACCGTTGCAGAAATCCCGTCGCAACTTATGTATATCCTGCTGAACGTGGCCATCAGTGGGGTCGCAGTCGGCAATCATGTTCCAGCAGCCGGACAGTTTCCACTTGATATGTACGTGCAATATATGGACATCTGGCAAGGCTACGACGCGAAAACCTATCAACTGAGCGTGCTCATACCAGGCCAGTTCAGACAGACGTGCGCTGGACGAGTCGAGATGGCACAACGACCTAGAAAACGAGAGGATAATGTATGAGTTGGTCTGCCTTAATTTTGTGTAATGGCACATAGCAGAAAAGCCTATAAGCTAGGTCGGGACTGGCTTTGATGCCATCCACATCTGATCCATAGGGGCGAGGGCTGGGGAGCTGAGCGAAGTGGGCCTTTCTTTAAGAGATAGGCTGATTTATCCGAACCTCAAGACGCTCTTCTTGCTCATTCCAAGTCGTCGCAGTGTTCAGTTGCATACAGAGCCTTTGCATAGTGGTAACAATGGCGTTTCTCTCGTTGGGCCTGGCACGTCTTGCCTGGAATGCTTCAATGACTGTGGGATAAAGCAGAAGACGAACTATGGCCTGTCCATCTGTTTCAACAACAAACACAAAACTCTGATCATTTCGCTCTCTTTCATCAACGGCATAATCGTCAATAAAATCGCCCGTGCTATACAGAATTGGTTTTCCTCTATAGAGCTCTATACCTCGAACCACGTGGCAGGAATGACCAAAAATAATATCAGCACCTGCATCAATTAAAGCATGAGCAAAAGGAATATGTTCCGCCGGGGGAGTGTATCCCCAATTTGGTCCCCAATGAGCCGAGACGACCAGAAAGTCGACTACATCTTTTATGTTGCGCACCTGTTCTAGAAGTTTTACAGCTCGCTTATCTGCCAGTGCGATAGGAACATAGACGATCCCTGGCTGTTCTTCGGTTGCTTCCCAAGCTGGTTCATTGTCCGTAAAGGCGATAAGCCCCAGTTTCTTGCCTTTCATTTCCCAGATGGCAGGTTCAGAAGCATCCGTGAGGGTCGCGCCTGCACCGGCATAATGAATTGCGGCGGCATGCAAATTACTCATCGTGTCAAAGAGCCCCTGATAATCAAAATCCAGCGAATGGTTATTTGCAAGTGAGACAGCATCAATGTGGGCAGTTGTGAGGGTTTCAATGTTTTTGGCATCTGATCGAAAGTGAAACACCTTTGGAGTGGCCGACCAGGGAGTTCCCCAATCGGAAATGGCACACTCAAGGTTACAGAAACGCACATCGGCACGCTGGAACAATGATAACGTGTCACCCCACGGATAGGCAGGAGATTTTTCCTGAAGGACGGCATTCACCAGCCGTCCAAGCATGACGTCACCAACAAAGAGGAGTGTCATCGGCAAATTTCTCTGGTTTTCCATTTTTGTATCAACCTCTGCCTTTCTAAGGAGAATAGGTATTGAACATACACATATTTTACTACGCTTCTGTATTTGCCAGCCTATACTTTAGCTTGACTGCATCGTGACGGCAAGATATACTTTTTTAGTACCGCTTCAAGCCAATACAAAACCGCAGTGTTCTTGGCCAAATAGAAAGCAAAAGTTGATGAGTGAAGGAATAAACCAGCTAGCAAGCCAGGATGAGTTGCATTTGATAGAGATGCTCCGTAATGGCAACGAGGATGCATTTCTTTTTTTGATTGATCGGTATCATACTACAATGCTTCGTCTTGCCATGATCTATGTTCCTGAGCACGCAGTCGCTGAAGAAGTCGTTCAAGAAGCCTGGCTGGGAGTGCTTCAGGGACTCAACCGTTTTGAGAGGCGCTCTTCTCTGAAGACCTGGATCTTTCGCATTCTCACCAACTGTGCTAAAACACGTGCATTGCGCGAGAGACGCTCCGTCCCATTCTCCTCGCTATCGGACTTGGAAGTCAACTTCGATGAGCCTGCTGTGGATCCTGATCGTTTCTTGCCATCAGATTCTCAATTGCCAGGGCAGTGGGCATCTCTGCCGGCTAACTGGGACGAAATTCCCGAGAAGCGGTTTCTTTCGCAGGAAACCTATGCATGCATCATGTTGGCCACTGAAGCACTACCCTCCAGCCAGCGTAGCGTCATCAGGCTACATGATATTGAAGGTTGGACATCACAAGAAATCTGTAACGTTCTCGGTATTTCTGAGGCGAATCAAAGAGTACTGCTTCACCGGGCACGGTCTAAAGTTCGGCGTGCACTTGAGCAGTACTTCGATGAAAACGAGGGAATGTGAAGGAGAAGCGGCATGTATAACTGGTTCAGAAGGCTTTTCGCCCGTACTTCAATGAACAAGGGTCATACTGACATGACAACCACTCAGGGGCTTGTCTGTAAGGAAGTCGTGGAACTTGTCACCGATTATCTCGAAGGCGTACTGTTGCTAGAGAAGCGTGCGCAACTCGAGGAACATGTCGCGGGCTGTCCCGGCTGTAGGAATTACATTGAACAGGTACGATTGACTATCGGCATGTTACGTAACCTCGCGCAAGAACCAGTTTTTCCCGAAACAAAAGAAGAGCTGCTGGAGGTGTTTCGGCAATGGAAGAAGAGTTAACGATCTGTCATCGGTAGTTTCTTCGTCCTGCTTCTATAGTGGATCTCAAATCTGGCAAAAGGCTTGCATCTTGGCAGACCTCGGCCAGCATTTTTCGGCTCGCTTATATTTCGGTGCTTCCCTTGACCCTGCGCCGCGTGCATGATCTGAAGAAGGCATGCTAGGTTTTTTCCGCCTTTCTCCTCCTCAAAAAGAATGTATCCCTAGCTGCAACTTGACAGAACATGATGTGTGCGGTATAATTTTTAGAACAAAGTTTCTAATAAATAAAGGAGAAAGAGATGAGTGATCAGAACGACGGGCAGAACCGTGAAGAGCAACGTACCCGTACTTTTAACCCTAATGAACATCTTATGCAACTCAAGTCCAGCCAGGGTTCTAAGGACTACTTACCTGTGCAATGGAGATTAGTTTGGTTTCGATCGATATGTCCAGAGGGTACTATTGATACCGAGGAGCTTGAGTACGAGCTGGATCGTGAAGTAGAAGCAGAGACATATGTTTGGAATTCTGAGAAGAGACGTAGTGAGAAAGTAATTAAGAAAGCTAGAGGTTATGCTCGCTATCGGGCGGTAGTGACTGATGGCAAAGGAGGCAGAGCTACCGGCACTAAATCTGAGAGTGCTGCCAATTTTGCTGACTTTGGAGAGAAAGCTGAAACAGGAGCAATAGGTCGTGCTTTAGCAGCTTTAGGGTATGGAACGCAATTTGCGCCTGAACTAGATGAACAGCATCGCATTGTAGATGCCCCCGTAGAGCGCAGCACTTCTACCCCACCTGCCGAAAGCAACGACAGCACCAACGATAATAGTCGTAAGCCTATCGTGACTATGCGCTCGGCTGCTAGCGGCAGTAATGGTAAAGCGAACGGCAATGGCAGTGGGAGCGCGGAGGCTGCTCCTAATGCTCCTATTACCGAGCAGCAACTGGCCAGTATTCGGAAGCTTTGTGAGCACCTGGGTAAGGCTGAGCCGGAAAATGCGCAGTCGATGAGCTATAGTAACGCGAAAGAATTGATTGCTCAGCTCAGCCTGGAATACCGGCAGAGTCGCAGCAAAGCCTCCTAGTTTCAACCCTCAGCAATTCGTAGGGAACTGCTGCAAAGCCTATACCATAGCGGACAGGCTTCTGCCAGAATACAACAGAGAGGACGATTTCGCAACCCCTTGTTCCTTTTCCGAAAAGGTTGCGTGATTATGCTCTAGAGAAGGTGGTAGCATGACTTTAGCACAGCTTGAGTACGCGCAGAAGCGTATGGAGCAAAAATGGTACGAGCTGGCAATGGCGGAACAACATGGGGCCGCTACGCCAGCCCTTGAGCGATTGTACAATGCCTATGTACTCGCTATGGAAGAGTACAATCGCTGCTCTGCTGAATATCAGCGCGAACATCATAGCACGAATGAGCCAATACCCGTTACACAGAAGAAAGCTGTTCGCTCAACATTGGCTTCTGCGGAGAACGAACACTCCAAAATTGCGTAGTTCATCCCACTCCATGAGTTGTATGGGAGTTGTGCGTTCTCTGGCCGACGGCCAGAGAACGCACAACTCCCATACAACTTGGCCTATCCCCTACTCTAAATTCCTCCGGTCTGGTACAATGCTCTGGACTGTTCTATTGTCGTGGATAGAAACCTTAGACACGGAGGAAGGATCGTGCAGCGCTGTACAGTTTGTGGCACGAAAGTGCCTGATGATGCTCGTTTCTGTAACAATTGTGGACATACCCTGAAACCTGCTGATATAAATACTGTTACCGTAAATCCCAGGAAGATATCTTCAAATGGCGGACCGCCTCGTGACAACCTTGCAACGGTGAGCACACATCCACTGCCAGATGCTGGTATGAAGGAACAAAAACAAGTAGCTGCTGCCACAGTTGATACTCCATCCATAGGCACTTCCAGGCCACCAGAAACACCGATAAGCGAGATACCCACGTCTATATTGCTTGATTCTGTAGCGGAAGAAGGCAAAGATACTCCTCTCGATGATGAATTTTCGGCTTCATCTCCATCGTCGGCAGAGCAGCCTTCGCTGGCAGAAGCAAAGCCACAGGTGACGACTCCCACTTCAGTGACTGCGTCAGTTCAGTCTCCATCTGCTCCCACTCCAAAAAGAACCGCTCGCTCAACTGTCAGGTGGCTTATCGTTGCCCTCCTGGTGCTGGCTGCCGGTGCAGGAGCTTTTTTCGCACGTTCACTTTTTACTGGCCCAGTCGGAAAGGTAACTCCTACTGTTGCCACGCCCCCAACTGCACTACCGCTTATCACGCCTATTGCCTCAGTCTCTAGCGGCACGCCCGGCACTGCTCATGGCTCTAAAGCTGATCTGACCTTTTCTGGTGCTGTGAGCGGTCATATGACTGGCGTCAATGTTGTTACCTGCGGCTCAGAGGTATCGGTGGCTGGGGGCACCCAATATCATCTTGCGCTCTTTGGTACGGTGAATCGGCAACAGTATGCCTTTGCCTTTAACATCTATCCTTATACTTCTCCTAAAGTTTATAGCACGGAGGTCTTTAGCTTTTTCGGCCCTGCCGGTGAGAGCAGTTCCATTGCTCAATGGCGTTCTAATCCGGCTCTTGGCGTGAATGTGACTATGAATATCGATGGTAAGTCAGGTATGTTGAGTATTGGCTATAGAAGCAGCAGTGATAACAGCACAGCAAGGGTTACAGGGAGTTGGGTGTGTGGGTGATGAAAGGCCTGAACCCCACAAGAGCTTATTCGGAAACCTTCGATGAGCCGAACAGGTGGGATGAGCCTGACCCCCACAAGGCTCTCAGGGGTAGGGTTTTTGGGAGTGGAGACGCCATCTCGCGTCAGGGTGGGAGGGCCCACTCTCCACGAGGCACGGCGGGCAGCCCCAAGGGCCCCAACCCCGCTCCACGCCGCCCCTGCCCCTACGCGCTTGTTCTCCTTCTTCACAAAACCTACCCCTGAGAGCCCCCACAGGGGGGGTCACTATATTGACAATAGCCCTTTCTTCCTGCTACCCTACGGATACAGGTATGATCGTTCGTTACCCTGGTTATAAGAAGGAGACATACATATGAGCCAGCCTCTCAGTGGCATTCGTATTCTTGACCTTTCACGTCTGCTTCCTGGTGCCTATGCATCACAGGTACTCGCTGATTTCGGAGCCGATGTGATTAAAGTTGAAGAACCGGGTACTGGCGACTATGGCCGTTTTATGCCTCCACACGGCCCAGGTGGCATGAGCCTCTATTTCGTGGCTATCAATCGCAATAAGCGCAGCATCACTCTTAATCTCAAGACGGAACAGGGGCGCGAGGTCTTGCAGCGTATGGTGCGTCAGGCTGATGTGGTGCTGGAAAGCTTCCGTCCGGGGGTCATGGAGCGTCTGGGCCTGGGATACGAGCAACTCAAGGAGATCAATCCTCGGCTGGTCTATTGCGCGATTAGTGGCTATGGGCAAGATGGTCCCTATCGTCTCCGTGCCGGTCACGATCTCAACTACGCTGGCTATGCCGGTCTGCTGTACTACAATCGTGGGCCAAATGGCGAACCGGCCATGCCTGCAACCCAGTTAGGCGATCTGGCTGGTGGCAGCTATATGGCGATTATGAGCATACTGGCTGCGATCATAGGGCGTGGTCAGACTGGCGAGGGACGCAAGATCGATGTCTCCATGACTGAGGGTGTGCTGTCACTCTTGCCATTGACTGCCGCTGCCTACCTGAATACCGGTAAAGCTCCCCGACCAGGACACTCTGCTCTCGACGGGGGTTTGCCGTGCTACAATATCTACGAAACCAAAGACGGTAAACACGTTACCCTGGCGGCACTAGAACCGAAATTCTGGCATACCTTCTGCACTCATGTTGGTCATCTTGAATTGTTGCCTTTCCATACTCCCGTTGGTCCGGGCGAACGCGAACAAGCTATAGAGATACTGCGTAGCATATTTAAGACGAAGACACGCGACGAATGGCTGGCCGAACTCGGCGATATCGATGCCTGTATTGGTCCTGTCTATAGCATCGACGAAGCCTTGAATGATCCACAGGCCCAGGCACGCGGTGTTCGTGTGAGTAGTGGTATAGGGGATGAGCAGGTGCATACACTGGCTTCTTTCCCGCGTATCTCCGGTGTTGAGGACGAACAACGCTATGCACCGCCAGCATTAGGTGAGCATACGGATGCACTCTTGCGTGAAGCTGGCTATAGTGAGGAGGAGATCGCCCAGTTACGAGAGGTAGGAGCCATATGATGAATGCACGCCAAATGGTGGCGCAGGCCGAAGAGGCAATGGAGCAATATCTTGCTGATCTGAAAACTCTCGTCAATATCGATTCTGGCACTTATACCAAAGCGGGTGTCGATGCAGTAGGAGCTTATTTGCAGGAACGGTTTCAAGCTTTTGGCTTCTCCACGCGCTTTAATGTGCAGGAGCAATATGGCAATCACCTGATTGCCACTCATACTGGTAATGCAGCCCATGGCCCACGTATCCTGCTCATCGGGCATATGGATACCGTCTTCTCAGAAGGTGAAGCGCAACGTCGCCCATTTGCCATCAGTGAGCAAAACGGTGGTCGCATCGCTACCGGCCCAGGCGTGCTGGACATGAAATCGGGTCTGCTCATTGGTATGTATGGTCTGCATCTTCTTATAGCCATGCAACAGGTCGACTATCAGAGTGTGACCTTTATCTGTAATAGTGATGAGGAGATCGGCTCTCCCAGCAGCAAAGCTCTTATTGAGGAGATAGCTAAGCAATCTGATGCTGCAATTGTCCTGGAGCCGGGTCGTGCGCTGGGCACCGTCGTTTCCTGGCGACGTAGTTCAGGGCGGTATCGCGTCGAAGTGCGTGGTGTCGCGGCTCATGCGGGTGTTGAGCCGCAAAAGGGACGTAACGCCATTGTGGAACTGGCCTCTCAGGTACAGAAAATGCAGGCTCTCAATGGTAGCGTTCCTGGCACTACACTTAGTGTCGGCGTCATTCATGGTGGCGAACGTATCAACGTTGTCCCCGACTACGCTTACTGTGACATGGATGTGCGTGCCACTGATGGCGCAGGCATTCAGGCTATTGAAGCCGCTATGCAGAAAGTCACTACCCAACATGTACTGGAGGGTACAACTATCACTCTCAGCGGTAGTATGATGTCTCAGCCTTTTGAACGCAACTCACGCAACGCTCATCTTATCCAACTCGTCAAAGAAACTGGCAGCGAACTTGGGCTAAAAATAGAGGATGTCGGCAGTGGTGGTGCCTCCGATGCCAACAATACTGCTGCCGTCGGTACACCTACAATTGATGGCCTGGGTGCTGGAGGCGGCCTGGCACACAATCCAGGCGAATATGTTGAGCTGGATTATGTGCCTGTGAGAATTGCGTTGCTGGCTGGCTTAGTGCAGAGGATAGGCAAGTAAGCGTAATTTATCAAGGCCAATGGAGAGGAAGAACAGCACCAACCTATGATCAAATTCGGCAAATCACGTATTCATGACCTACCCGTCAACGACATTACTGGTATGGGGGCCTTAGCATCACAGTTGCAGTTAGAGGCGCAGGCGAAGGGGGAAGTATGGCCGTCTCCTGCTCTCCTGCACGTTGGCGAGCCAAGTTTTCGTACACCGGAACATATTCGCCTTGCTGCTATGCAATCCATTGAGTGTGAGCCGCTTACCTATGGGCCACCCTCTGGTTGGCTGTGGTTGCGCGAACTGCTGGCGGCCAAAATTGAACTGGTTAATGGCTACAAAATTAATCCACAACAGATCGCTATTGCGATGGGTGGTACGGGGGCTCTCCTTGCCGCGCTTACCGCCACGGTTGGCCTGGGTGACGAAGTGCTGATCCCTGATCCGTATTGGCCGCATTATCTTATGCAATTGGCGTGTACCGGGGCTACTCCTGCACCCTATCCTCTCGATCCGCAGCAAGGGTGGCTACCAGATGTGGCACAGTTGGAACGGTTGGTAACCCCTTGCACGCGCCTGCTTATTATCAATAGCCCCGCCAATCCGACCGGGGCAGTCTTCCCTGCTCAAGTGGTAGCTGAATTGCTAGACTTTGCCCGTCGCCATGATCTCTATTTATTATCCGATGAGTGCTATGAAGAAATCATCTTTGATGGCAGACATGTCAGCCCTGCTACTATGCTATCCCGTAGTGAGTTCGATAGTGGACGCGTTATTGGTATCTACAGCTTCTCCAAGACCTATGCCATGACCGGCTGGCGTATTGGCTATGTAGTTACAGGTACGGAGTTGATGAAGACGATTATTGACGTCCTCAATGCCTCCATTACCAATATCAGCATAATGGTACAGCGAGCTGCTGCCGCTGCCCTGACGGGCCCCCAAACCTGTGTTACTGAGATGAGGGAAATCTACCAGCACCGCCGTGACCTCGCCGTTCATCTGCTGAAAGACCTGGGCCGTTATATCTATACGCCACAGGGAGCTTTCTACATCCTGGTGAATATTGCCAGTCCCAACGGCACACCACGACAGGGGAGGCAGTTTGCTCTCGATCTCTTACGTGAACGTAACGTTACCGTTGCTCCCGGTAGTGGCTTTGGTTCTGTAGCTGAACAGTACGTGCGGATCTCTCTGGCTGCTTCGGATGAGGAGATTGAGCGTGGTATACGAGAGTTATGTGCCTTTGCTGAAAGATGATGACCGCCTCACCTCATGATGACCGCAAGGGTCATCACTACTATACTACGTCTATAGCCCGTTCTGCAACATGATGACCGCAAGGGTCATCACTACTATACTACGTCTATAGCCCGTTCTGCGTATATAGTAAGGGCGACAACACAAAGGCCGCCCTTCTATTTGTATGCCACTACCCCAAATGCTTCTGGTCGGCGCACTACTCGTGTAAAACCAGCTTCCTGGAGACGGCGTATGACTCCCTTTGCTATGGTTCCGCTTGATTTGCTGTTGAGATCGCCAATGTAGTGAAAGAGCCTGCCGCCTCGCTGAAGTATGCGGAACAACTGCCGGTAAAAGGCTCCTGAATACAACTCACCGGCTAAGCTAAACACGGGGGGATCGTGCAGAATGCGCGAGAAACTGTTATCCTCAAATGTTGGCACAATCTCAAAGGCATCGCCCATGATCTGTGAGATTTTTGGATTGTCGAATAAGGCCCGTGACCAGGGATTGAGCTGGGCTATCTCTTGCGCTCCTGGGTCAAGCTCAATCGTGACCACCTGTTCAGCCGTTTTCGCTGCCTCGATGGCGGTATAGCCCAGGCCCGTTGCTGTGTCTAGCACTCTTCCTACAATGGGTGCAAGCGTTGCGACCTTCTTGAGTGTGTCTTCCATGGGATCAATGTCTACGATGCGATGCATCGTAAAACCGGCTATCAGCATACTTGGCGTGCGCTTCGTTGGGAGCAGACTACACATGCGGTTGGTATATTCGGAGAACACCTGGACAGGCCGTATCTGACTCTCTTCTACAACAAAGCAGTTGGTCTGGGATTTCTTAATCTTTTCAATATGCTGCCATGTCACTTGTTCTGCGCTTGGAAATACCACTCCTTCAGCACTTAGCATGACAGTAGCCATAGTTAAGCCGAGATCAGGAGAAATCTCTATCGACTGTAGCCCTTTTTGTTTGGCTAAAAGAAGTGGTTCTACCTGGACGTAGGACAATATAATAGGATGTGTCATCAAAGATACTCCGCTAAGCTCGCACAAAGGACAAGACATTTCAAAGACGAGACCATCTCGCTTTGTCATCCTGAGCGCGAGCGAAGGATCTCTGTCCGGGCAGAGATCCTTCGCTCGCGCTCAGGATGACACGCCTGCATCGGCTTCGTTTGACTCGCAACACGTCTTCTTTGAAATGGATTGCCCACAAAGGATTCTGCCGCGCAATAGCTGCAGGAGAGATTGCAGTCGTAGTTGGTATAGATCCACAGGCGGTGGAGGAGATCCTCCCCGTTGTCAGGCGGATTGCTGTGAGCTAATGGCATGCTCCTCTCGTCAGAAACGTCGTTCTTTGCTCAGAAGTGATAGTCAGTTGCTGTGATATTCCCGTGCTGATCATACAAGCCAGCAAGGGCTACAGCCGCCTCAAGCGGCTGATAGCCGTCTACTCTTCCAGGATACCACGCTTGTAATCCCTCCAGATCACACAAAGGTCGAACCTCCGGGTCATCATAAGACATGTCGATGAGCAGCGATTGAAAGTGGGCAATCGGCTCGGGTGGAGCCGTTGATAGAACCGTGAAGTTACAGTGGTCAAAGGCAGGGGTTCGGGTGAGCATGTGTGTTTTACCGGCGGGCAGCGTTCCTTCCAGGAGAAACCGGTGATAGTTGTCTTCGAGCAGGCACGCGGCCTCAGCCTCGCCTGTTATGAGGGCCTGTGCGGCCTCGTGCTCTCCTCCGATGTGGTCTCCGTGTTTGCCCACTAATACATTATGATACTGAACCACGATGTCGAAGCCTGGGTCGAGCCCGAGCGTATGCAGATGAGCAAGCGGAAGCAGTGTTGCCTGCGGTGAATCCACTGCGCCGACCGCCACGACTCGGCCCTTGAGATCCGTCACTGTCTTGATAGGCCCATCTTCGCGTACTACGACAACGGAGGTCAAATCGCAGTCGGTATTGCGCATAGCAATGGGGCGAGCCTCCATCTCCTGTGCTTCGGCGAGACGACGGGCGCGTACCCAGGCAAGAGGGGAATTCCAGGCCACATGAATGTGTCCATTGATGAGCGCTTCGACCTGGCGCTCATAGTTCGAGTACAAGACATAGTCCATCTTGAGACCCTGACGAGCAAAATAGGCTTTGAACCCCTCCCAGATCGTCACAACCTTAGGATCGTAGGCTACTGCTCCCAGGAGCAGCACAGTATCCTTGCTCATAGCCACCTTCCCTTCTTTAGCCGAACAACGGCATCCCACAGATAGCTTTGCCGATAAAATCATAGAGTACATCGGTCGTTGGTGCCATGACCGTGGACGCACGGGCATCGCGGAAGTAGCGTTCGACTCCCACCTCTTTGCGGAATGCCGCCCCACCGCATACACGCATGGCAAGATCGGTCACCTCGGTCGATGCCTCACCGGCAGCGGCTTTGACTTCCAGCACCCGTAACATGGCGTCTGCACGCCCGCTTTCAAGCGCAGCGGCGCTGTCAAGCAGAAGCGTGCGGGCCATATCTGTCTTGATGCGCATCCGCGCAAGGTAGGCGCGAATCGTTGGCAGGTCTGCAATCGACTGCCCAAGATGTTCAAGCCTGGTGGTGCTCACGTGCGCCGCAGCCCTGGTCGTTGCCATCTCCATCAAGCCAACGCTGAGCGCGGCGCTCATAAGCTGGAAGTAGGGCAGGACGACGCCCATCATCACATCGAAGCCCTTGCCATCCTCACCAAGCATCGCTTCTTTTGGCACGATGACGCCCTCGGCTGTCACCGGGCTTGAATAATTTCCACGAAGCCCCAACCCATTAAACGGGGCTACCACACGCAGACCTGGCGCATTAGCCGGAACAAGCCAGATCGTACTCAATGCCTCTGCTGCTAGTGGACGGCTCGACCAGACGTAGCTGTCGGCCTGTCCTGCCGCAGTAATCCAGCTCTTCTTCGCATCAAGCCGGACCTTGTCGCCTTCAGGGGTGGCTGCGCTGGTTGCAGCCCAGAAGTGACTTCGGGAGCTACTTTCCGAGAAGGCCAGCGTTGTGACATGATGCCCCCTGGCAATCGCCTCGCGGATCTCTCGCGGTCCATAGGCTTCGATCACAGCAGTCGCTGCATAGTGCATGCAGACCACCATAGCAGTGGAGGCGCAATATTTGCCGATCTCCTCAATGACGAGGGTGGCGGCCCGGTGTGCTTCACCCAGTCCTCCAACGTCTTTGGCGCTGATCAGTCCCAGCAGACCTGCTTTCCCCAGTGCTTCTAAAGCGGCTCGCGGGTATGTTCCTGCCTGGTCGACCTCAATGGCAAGAGGAGCAATCGTCTCTGTAATCACGCGTTCAAGCGTGTCGAGGTAGGAGGGACGCTGCGTGGTGGTAGTCGTTGACATGCAAACTCACCTTTCTTTTTTGCTATGCAATGTTATTCTCTTTTAGGAGTTGATCCCTGCCTCACCTTCTTTACCTGGCGTGATACGCCGCCTGGTAAGAAAGGCCGTGACAGCCGCTTCCAGCCGGGAAATGCTGATATGCCGGTTGAGTGGTCCTCCCAGGCCGAAGACATAGCCTGGAAAGTGCTGTCCCTCATCTGTACAGCGTTGCACGTCTGCTGTTGCCTCCTCTGTTTCATCAAAGAGTACGGCGGTCACATGAAAATTGCCAATAAAACCGATGTGATGCGCCTTTGCAATTTCCCCGACGTAGGAGAGGGCCATACCTCTCTTCATGAGAATACACGAAACAAAAGACAACTTTTTTCTCGACTTTCTCTTGCAACGCAAGGCGGAGTGGAAGGGATTCTGCGCTGCCAGTTCGTGCTTTACAGCATGCTGTGGTTTTAGAGAAGCTATACAGGCTTGTAGAGAATCAAGCCTTCGCCTGTCCGTTCTTGCTCAACCTTGCCGTTATAGCGCATGTATTCAAGGTGTGAGAGCACCTCGGCCACTGCCATGCGTTTCGCTTCGTTGCTTTTTAGACGTGCTCCAAAAAGCTGCTCTGAAAGTTGGTAGGCATGTTGTGGTCGTTGTTCTAACATCGCTAAAATCTGCGCCTCGCGCTCCCGATGATGGTCGATAATCTCTTCAACGCGTCCGGCCAGATTTTCAAACGGCTCACCATGTCCCGGCAATACGAGGGTTGCTGGCAAGGGAGCAACTTTTCTTAAAGAAGCGAGGTAATCACCTAGCGGATTCGGGCGATTATACTGTGAGTAGAGTCCCACGTTCGGCGTAATGCGTGGCAGGACATGATCGGCAGCGATAAAGATGCCATCCCGTTCGCGGAAGAGGCAGATGTGCCCATCCGAGTGCCCTGGTGTCCAGATGACTCGGTAGTGTTCGCCTGCCAGTTCGATTTCCTGTCCATCCTCAACCAGCGTAATCGTCTCATGTGGTGGCACGCGGATGATTTCACGCATTATATTCGGCTCAACCTGTGAAAACCAGAGTTGGGTGGGAGGCAAACCATGCTTTAACAAGAAATATGAGACACGTCCGAACTTCTCTGACATGGTTCCCGACCAGATGACCTGAAGGTCGGTTTCGTCGATCGGGTGCATATAGACTGTGGCACCGCTCTGCTCCTGTAGTTCACCTGAAAGTCCGATGTGATCGGGATGGTGGTGCGTCAAGACAATAGTACGCAAGTTGGCGATGTTTAGACTTGCGCGTTGCAGTGCAACAGTAAAGGCGGTTCGTGCTTCTGGTGTACCCATACCTGCGTCAATCAAGGCCCATCCATCTTGACCAATGAGCGCATACATGTTGACAGTACGGAGGGGAAAAGGGATAGGCTGCGTAATTTTCCAGATGCCAGGTGCAACCTCACGAGCCTCAGGTAAAAGGTCTTGCTGCCCTACAGGTTGCCCTGGTAATGATTGTTGCATGAAATGAGGTATCCTTTGTGCGTTTTCCAGTTATATTGACACTGTGTATTTTGATTGTATGGTGTGGGGTATGGCAGTGTCAACCTGATCACCGGTAAACATAGGGCGATTGAAAAGTCACCCACATGACGCCCGCAAGGGTCGTCATGTGGGTGGCTGGCTAAGCGTATCGCTACTCGTTGGAGTTGTTTCTTGCTGTTCTCTTACCGCACTTGCTAGCAGGATCGTATTTGGGAGCGAAAGCGTACCATTCATGTTTCCCTGCTCATCTGTTGTTTCCAGCACTGTGTATGCTCCCGCCGTTGAGCGCACTTTCCCGCTATATTCACCTAGGGTCAAGCGTTGTCCGGGCCGGAAGTTCTGGCGCACATAGAAACCGGCAATGATATTACGGGCTGCGTCACGTGCGCCCCAGGCAAAGGTTAAAGCGATGGCTAAACCGGCTGCCGCGATAATAATGGTCAGGCTGGTGGTGAGAATAGTGGTATCCACTCCTAAGGTGGAAATCGCCAGTACGATCACAAAGGCTACAATGGCATACTCAATAATTTTGCCTAGAGCTTTGCCATAGGTAATATTCACATTCTCTGCTACTGCCGTGATAGTATTGCCGAGGAAACGGGCCAGCATTGAACCCAGGATGATAAGAATAGCTGCACTAATCGCTTTAGGAATAAAGTGTAGGACGCTCTGTAATAGATCGGCCACGGCAGCCAGCCCCATCAAACTTACAGACGAGGTGGCGAAACTGAGCAGCAAGAAAAAGAACACAATCTGAGCTAATATTTCAGAGAGTGGTGCTTGCACTCCCAAGCCGCGCATGGCGTTGTTGATACCAGCACGCTCAGCCAACTGATTCAGGCGTACCTGCCGCAAAATAAAGCGCAAAATCCAGCGTATTAAAGCGCTGATAAGATAGCCCACCAGCAGAATAATTAAACCATTGACTAAGCGGGGTATGAAATTGATGATGTCAGTGATGATTTTGATAAGTGCATCAATGACCGGTTGGAACGTCATACGCTATCCTCTCTACGCTACACTATCAGATATAATTTGTATCTAGACCTGCTTCATGCTCCGCCTGTTTGTATCTGACCGGCTCCCAGTGCCGCAGCCGGGACGAGCAAGCCACCTATCAGGTTGATCAATTCCACCAACCATGCTCCAAAAATTTTGGATGAAAGGTCCACTAGTTCTACTCCATTGCTTTGCGCTTGTATTCGCGCAATGAGCCTCGTCTCAAATCCAGCGGGAACACGGAGATCGGCCTGCTCTGCGTGTAGGTGTATCAAAAAAGCGCGTACCTGGCTGGCGATCTCGAATTCGCGCTGGCAATCTGGACACTGAGGAAGAGTTGCTTGCGCCTTAGCCAGGACATCCGCAGATAATGTGCCATCGACCATATCAGGTATAAGTTGAGCTAGTTCTTCACAGTTCATTGCTCACTCCTTTTTGTCTTGACTCCTATCCTTAGTACCATGGCCTGCTGGCATCGCAAAAGCCAGATAGCTGCCACAAAACTGACTGAAAACCTGCTGGAAAGCTAGACGCGCACGATGAATACGCATCTTCACTGCACTCAAACCCGCTTGCAGTACCTGAGCAATTTCGTCATAGCTCAAATCATCGAAATCACGCATAAGCAGTAAACGGGCCTGTTCCCGCCCCAGCTTCTTCAAGACATGATTGATGCATTCCCGCAGTTCTGTTTGCATCGCGTGTTCCTCTGGTCCCGCCTCCGTCGAAGCTTGCTGATTTAATGTATCGGTGTCCTCGTTGTCGCTTGTATTGTTGGGTCGACTGCTCAACGTGACATTCTTGCTATGCCGCTTGCTCTTATCGAGTGCATCCAAGGTACTATTGGTTGCTATACGATAAAGCCAGCTGGAAAAGACCGCTTGCTGTTCAAATTTTTTAATACCGTTGTAAACTTTGACAAACACCTCCTGGGAGATATCTTCAGCCTCTTCTTTATTCTGAACTACGCGATACACAATGCTATACACGCGATTCATATACCTCTGTACCAGTTCCTCATAACTTCGTGTATCGTGCGGCAACTCTTGTTTGCAACGTATGACCAACTCTTCATCCGTGAGCGTCAAAGTTTGTACCATATGCACTTCCTAAAAATACGTATTTTTAGCTACTAAAGAGTATTAACGAAGTTTATTATATAGTTAGTTTTTATAGGTTGTCCAGTTTATTGCAATGCACAGAAAGATACCTGTCATGTTAGACGACATCTTTCGCAAAATGTCACACGACAGGCAAGCCTATTAGCGAAAGCGGGATAAAGCGGGGAGCGACCTTCTACAAAGCCGCTCCCGCAGCATGGGTTGCGAAAGGGAAAAACGTTGCTGCGGCTTGTTTAGCCACGATGGTGATGGCGGTGTTCTGGGTTCTGATCGTGGAGGGGATTATCGGTGCCATGGGTATGTTCCTGGCACAAAGTACATCTATTGGTTACCGCCGCCAAACAGACCACCGAGGTTGCCAAAGCGGTTCTCAGCTTGCTGCTCCAGGTTTTCAAGAGCACCGCCTGCTGCGTCTTTTGCTTGCTGGGAGTACTGTTGACCACCAGGAATTTTGTTGGCAAACTGATCAATGGCTGAATCAACCTGCTGTTGTGCAGCTTGTCGTGCCTGATCATACATACCTTGATTGCCTTGCTGCTGACCCTGCTGCTGGCTCTGATCATAGTTGCCTTGGGATTGGCCGTATTGCTGGCTCTGGTCATAGCTGCTTTGTTGGCCCTGATCGTAGCCACCCTGGGATTGACCCTGCTGCTGACCCTGCTGCTGGCTCTGATCATAGTTGCCCTGAGACTGACCATACTGCTGGCTCTGATCATAGCTGCCTTGCTGGCTCTGATCGGAGCCACCTTGAGATTGGCCGTACTGTTGACCCTGCTGCTGGCTCTGATCATAGTTGCTTTGTTGGCTCTGATCATAGTTGCCCTGAGACTGACCATACTGCTGGCTCTGATCGTAGCCACCCTGGGATTGACCGTAATTGCTCTGCTGACTCTGATCATTGCCACTCTGGTTCTGCTGTGACCACGGATTTTGTGGATTGTAGCCGCCTTGATTCTGTTGGGGGTCCTGAGATTGCCCCTGGTTACCCCATTGATCCTGGTTGCCCTGGTTTTGCTGATAATCGTAGTTCATCAGACGATTTCCTTTTCTTTCTGGTTCTGCAAATGCACATATCTCTAAAGATGAGCACCTGCTACAGGTAATGCATATACCTGAACTCTACTATTGCTACACTACAAAAGCCGAACTACACAAGCTACCCCAAACACGTTATACCACACACATCAAGCAATCGCTAGCTCTAATTACATCTAGGGTGCAGTTCACTTTTTTGCACGAATCCCGCGAGACATGGGAGGGGCGGCATTCATGACGCCAGTGAGCAAACGAACAGACCAGCTTAAGAGAGACGGACTGGCGGCATGATGAAAGGTAACAAATTCATCCGGCTATGGGTCCATCGTGGTAGCGGCGGCATTGATGACGCCAGTCCTCCTGAGAAGCGGACTGGCGTCATCAATGCCGCCGCTACCACGATCGTAAGTATTTTGTTACCTTTCATAATGCCGCCCCTCCCATGTCTTTCCAGACTCATCTGTGCAAAAAAAGAACCGCACCCTTAGATCTACGTTCAAGCGAATCTATTGGATCGCTTGCTGTATTTCTTGTGTAACATTATAAGCTGTACCACGATTACTTATGTATTGTACTTACACTTGTTGAGCTTGTGCTGAAGTAGACGCCATGTTTTCAAAAAAGTCACATCCGGCCATTTCTCAATTGCCCTCATTGAGTTAACATCACATTGGACGCCATTGTTCTAAAAAAGTCACAGCTATCAATAGATGCTCAGCATAGCCGCAAAACGTAGCTCTCGCATGCGGAAAATTCTTAACAAATATTAATCCACATTTATAGCCATTCTGTATCTTCGTATCCTTCATTCATACATCTCGTATAGCAAGTTGCTTCTTTTAACTTCATCATATTTAGGGATGGCTAAGAGTTATCCACAAGTTATCCACTTGTGTCAAGGGAAATTGGTGGATAACCCCCTTTTCTCTTTTGACAATTTTCTGTTATAATGAAGTGGGGAGAAGTGGGGAATTGTGGTGAGGTTTCGGCGAGCGAGGAAGCGGTGTGAGATTTCTCGGATGCAGGAGAACAGCTGGGAAAAGTTCACAGAGTACTCCTGTAACAAGCTCAAGGTGAGGATGCAAACAGCAAAAGCATGTTTCTGGGCGAATACGAACATACAATCGATGCAAAGGGGCGTATGGCAGTACCGGCTAAATATCGGCAGCAGATCAAAGAAGGTGCTGTTGTCAGTAAAGGTATGGGAGTTTGCCTGTCAGTTTATCCTATGCAACGCTGGGAGGAGAAATCGGCAGAATTGGCCTCTAACAAGAACAACGAAGAGTTACGTGACATCGAGCGGCGTATCTACGCCAGTGCCAGTGAGATCGAACTGGATGCGCAGGGGAGGATGATCATCCCTGCCAGGTTACGTGCCTATGCACATGTAGGGAGCGAAGTCAATGTAGTGGGTGTGCGCGATCACTTTGAAATCTGGGATCGTGTCACCTGGCAAGACTATCAGGAACGACTGGACTCTGAGGGAAGTACACCTTCTTTCTAACGACAGTAGTGCCCTCCTTGTGGAGGTCAGGATAAATACAGACGAGATGGAAACACAACATGTGCCGGTAATGCTGGCCGAGGTACTAAAGTTTCTTCAGCCACACCCGGAAGGGTTATATATTGACGGCACAGTGGGTGGAGGCGGTCATACACAGGCCATTCTTGAGCAGAGTACTCCCAATGGCCGGGTTCTAGGCATCGATACTGATGTTCAGGCATTGGCGAGAGTGCGCCGGCGTCTCACAGAGATGGTGAGTAGCGGACGATTGGTGCTGGCGCATGGGAACTTTGCCGAACTGGCCCGTCTGGCAAACGAGGCCGGTTTTGTATCTATGCAGGGTATTTTGCTTGATCTGGGCTTTTCATCAGATCAGATGGATAATCCAGAGCGCGGATTTTCCTTTAGTGTTGATGGGCCACTGGATATGCGGTTTGATGCAGCGCAAGCACTATCTGCGGCTGATCTGGTCAATAGTGCAAGCGAACAAGAATTAGCTGATATTCTCTGGCGTTACGGTGAAGAAACGCGTTCACGCCAGATTGCACGACGTATTGTGCGGGCGCGAACGAAGAGTGCGATTACTAGTACGACGCAACTGGCAGGACTGGTTGCCATGGGTGTTCCTTATAAACGAGGAGCAATTCATCCGGCGACCAAAACCTTCCAGGCTTTGCGTATCGCCGTCAATAATGAATTGGAGCGGCTGGAAACGGCCCTCCCTCAGATGCTGGATATTTTAAGTGCTGAGGGAGAGAAAGGCGGGCGTATGGTCATTATCGCCTTTCATTCACTGGAAGATCGATTGGTGAAAGACTTTATGCGGCGTGAGGCCACAGATTGTCTCTGTCCACCTCGCGTACCCGTGTGTGTTTGTGGTCACAAGGCGCGTTTACGCCTCCTGACTCCCAAACCGGTTGTACCCACCGCGGCAGAGGTATTAGCAAACTCTCGCGCTCGTAGTGCCAAGCTGCGAGCTGCCGAACGAATAATTAGCTCATGATGAGCATCATATACATTGCTCGAAACAGCAAGGATTGCAGCGTATGTATCGCCTGAAAGCTCAACTAAATGCAGCCAAAGCAGCAGTGCCGCTTAAACCTATTCTGGCCGCCAGGAGACGTCGGCAATTATACCCGTTTCTTTTCTCTATGGGACCGGTCGCCTTGAGCATCTGTAGCGTCCTGCTGATTGGCTTAATGGCGGTACTCTACCTCACCGAGGTAGGACAGGCTGTGGCAGCTAACCAGCAACTACAAACCCTTGAGGCACAGCAGACCATGTTGGAGCGACAAAATCAGGACCTGGTTAACGTGGTTGCCCAGGAACAGTCGCCTGGCTATATCACCGACCATGCAAAGGCACTGGGTTTGGTACCCGCCGATCCCAAGCTCATTCAAACGATAATTATAAAAAACCTGAAACCTATCCGGCATGATGATATCAATATCCACCCGTGAACGAGCGAAAGGAGGCAAAGATGAGTACAGAACTGCGTCAAGCACGTAATCGTCAAATGCTCATCTTCCTGCTTGTGTGCCTGGGCATGGCTGGACTTTTGGGTCGCCTCTACTACTGGCAGATCATTCGTGGGGCAGAACTGGCACAGCTGGCTGCTAATGAGCATATTCAAACGGAAACCCTCAATGCACCGCGTGGTATTATCTACGACGCCCAGGGGCATATCCTGGCAACCAATGTGGTGCGTGACGATGTTTACATTGAACCTATTCCGTTCAAGCAGGATCACTCTTCTGACACTTTTGATAGTGATCTCGCAAGTACTGTGGCAGCTCTGCATCAGGTCTTGCCAAACGTCTCAGAAGAGCAGCTCCGCAAGGATTTTAACCTGCAGCTGTGGACAGTGCGTGTTGCTATGCACATCGACCCCTTACAGAGTGAGCACTTGAGCAATATGCATCTCCAGGACGTTTTTTTACAGCCGCGTACATGGCGGACGTATCCTGTTGGCAGCTTAGCTGCTCAAATAATCGGTTTTGTGAAACAGGATGATACCGGTAGTATTGGTGTCTATGGGATTGAACGCCAGTATAATAGCCTGCTGGCTGGTAAAGCGGGTACCCTCACTGCCGAGTTTGACCTGAGCGGCAATCCTCTCACTGTCGGGGCTAGTTCAGAGCAACCTGCAGTGGATGGGGCAAATATCACATTGACTATAGACAGTACTATTGAATATATCATTCAGACCGTCCTGGCTAATACCGTTAAAGCAATGCAAGCTCAGAGTGGTTCAGTTGTGGTTATCAATGCCCGTACAGGGGCTGTCGTAGCCATGGCTGGTGTACCTACGTTTGATCCTAATAACTATGGCAACTATGCCACACAAAAGGGGTGTCTAGGTAGTGAAGAAGTTTTCTTAAATCCGGTACTGTACTGTGCATATGAGCCCGGCTCCACGATGAAGGCGGTCACGATGGCCGCCGGACTCGACCAGGGGCTGATTACGCCGGACACGGCTATCAATGATCCTGGCTATATTGCCTTCAATGACGCACCGGTCGTAACGAATTGGGAAGGACTGGGTTACGGCACAGAGACAATGACGCAAGTGCTTGAGCATTCAGCCAACGTTGGCTCAGCGTATGTCGCGCATACAATCCTTGGCCCAAGCCGCTACTATCCTTATCTGGCGAAGTTCGGCTTTGGTCAGCCCACGGGTATTGACAGTCAAGAGGAGACAGGCTATTATCGTACGCCTGCCAATAGCCCTCAAACATGGTCAATGGCTGACCTTACCCGTCAAGCCTTTGGTCAAAGCATCCTGGCCACCCCTTTGCAACTGGTCATGGCTTATCAAGCCATTGCCAACGGTGGCCTCATGATGCGTCCCTATCTGGTAGCTTCAATCGACAATAACGGACAGACTGTGACAACGCAGCCGCAAGTCAAAGGGCGTGTGATCAGTTCTCATACAGCACAGCAACTCACCGCTATGCTGGAACAAGTGGTGACGAACGGCCTTGCCAGCGATGCCAAAGTGCCCGGCTACACCGTCGCTGCTAAGACTGGCACCGCTACGACTCAAGGTATACCTAACGATCAAACTGAAGCATCCATGGCAGGTTTTATCCCTGCTTCAAACCCGCAGTTTGTGATCCTGGTCAAAATTGATCGACCCCAAAAAACAATTTATGGTGGTACCGCAGCAGGTCCTGTCTGGCAAGCTGTTGCCCAACAATTGATGTGGTATTACCATGTTTCACCTGACGCTCCTCAAGCATAAGGGGAGATGAAGGCATGGTTCTTATACCAAAGCTTATGATATATCGCATAAGGATGGAAGAGGCGAGGATGAGAGATGGGAACCTTTGTGGTTGCCCATTGGGGTAGAGGAATTTCACCTTTACCTGTTAAAAATAACGGAAAGTAGAATAATGAATTTACCTGAACATAAACATCACAATGAACTCAATGATATTTGGAGGAAACTCCTGGGGCTTTCAACAATTGACAGTATGGATACACCAACAGATGCCCATCTGCCGGTGACACCAACAATTGTACAGAGTGATCCATGGAGCCAACTCCTGCATGCCCAGGGCGTCGAGATGGTTGATCTCCAAGAGCTGCGCTTGTCTGCCACACCGATATCGCTCAGCGATAGAGAGGTAGAGCAGGCCTTACAGATTATGCAAGAACAACCTGACCAGCCATAACTATTCATAAGTATAATAGAAAAAATGTTCTATGTCAAGGGCTAAAGTGAGAAAACGGAAGATAACATGGCTTTAGGTTTTGGTAAACAAACGAAGAAAAACGCACAAGCAACTTCTTCCACCTCGCATCGAGGGGGCAGGCAGAAAGACATGCGGCCCCCCTCGATGCGTTCTCCTGCCCTGGAATCCGTAGAACGACAAGGCGGGCGTGCTGCTACCGGCAAACGCCCGGCTATCTCCACGGGCAAAGTGCGCTATGCTGCTGAAGAGACGCTGGCTGGTCCGGCTCTACCGCGCAAAAGCCTACCGCGCTCCAAAGGTAAGAACACATCAGCAGTACGACCATCATCGCAGCAACAGCAGCACAGCGGCCTGACTGCGGGTTGGAAATTGCAAGCTCTCTGGCAACCAGCAGAGCCAGCCCTCCAGGTCATCAGTGAAGAAGAACAACAGAAGCTGGCGGCCCTGGAGATGGAGACACGCATGCCACGTATTGCTGGCAAGATCGACTCATGGCTGTTGATTCTTGTGCTGACCCTGCTCTGCATCGGTCTGGTCATGGTCTATAGTTCGAGTTCGTTTGTTGCTGCACATACCTATGGCGATGCCTCGTACTTCTTCCAGCGACAAATGTTTGCCGTCATCATGGGTCTTATTGTCATGTTTGTAGCTATGAACATTGATTATCGCCAGTGGCGGCGTTTCTCACTCATGGGCATGGTTGTTGTGCTACCACTGCTCATCATCGTCTTAAAGTTTGGACGGACCGCCTATGGTGCCTCACGCTGGCTTACCTTTGGCTCATTTTTTGCCTTCCAGCCGAGCGAGTTAACCAAACTGGCCCTGGCCCTCTATATTGCCGACTGGCTCGCTCGCAAGGGCAATAAGGTTGGCAGCTTTCTCTACGGTTTGATTCCCTTCATCTTGCTTGTGGGTCTCATTCTAGGGCTGGTGTTGTGGGAAAACGATATGGGTACGGCCATCATCATTGCTGGCTTTGCGACTGTCATGTTCTTCACTGCAGGGGCCAATATTGTCCAGTTTCTGCTAGCAATGGCCTGCGGCGGGTTATTTTTTGTGAAGGAGGCATTTCAGGGCTATCGCTACGTGCGTCTCATTGGGTTCTTGAATCCATTCCAGTACATAGCAGATATCAATCTGCAACTGTACCAGTCTCTTCTGGGGCTCGGTTCAGGTGGCTGGTTGGGTCTAGGCTTGGGTGCGAGTCGTCAAAAAACGGGCTATCTCCCGTTTCCCTTTAACGACTCAATCTTTGCGGTACTGGGTGAGGAGCTAGGCTTTATTGGCTGTGGGGCTATAATCATCCTCTTCTTGTTCCTGGCCTTCCGGGGTTTCCGCCTCGCACGGCGCACTCAGGACATCTACGGGGCCTTACTAGCCACGGGCATCACTACCTGGCTCATCGTGCAAGCCATGCTAAATATAGGATCGTCAACCGATAGTATTCCCTATACGGGTGTGCCGCTACCATTCATTAGTTTCGGTGGCTCGTCGCTGGTCATCTCCCTGGCTGCCGTGGGAGTGTTACTCAACATCTCCCGCTACATCCAGGAGCCAGAAAACCCGGCACTTTCCCGTAGTATTACTCTTAACATAGGTAAGAAAAAGCGGGATTCGTAAGAAAAGAAAAAAAAAGCAGTCAGCATCGTATGAAAGTACTTGTATCAGGCGGTGGCACCGGAGGGCACATCTATCCAGCCCTTGCAGTGGCAACGCAACTCAAGAAAGAATATCGAGCCGAAATACTCTATCTCGGCAGCGACGACGGTCTGGAAACAGAACTAGCCCCTGCGGCTGGCTTCCCCTTCACCGTCATCAAAGCTGGCAAGTTACGCCGCTATATCTCATGGCAAACCTTTACCGGCATCGCTCGCGTACCGGTTGGCATGGCCGAGGCGGTCAACATTGTGCGCAAATTTCGCCCCGACGTGGTCTTTACGAGCGGCGGTTACGTCGCTGTTCCGGCAGGTCTGGCGGCACGCCTCAACGGTGTGCCATTCTTGATGCATCAGCAAGACGTTCCGCCTAATCTCTCGAATAAATTGCTGGCACCACTGGCGACGCGCATCTCGGTGGCCTTTGCGGATTCGCTCACCTATTTCCCTTTGCACAAGACTCTGCAATTGGGAAATCCGGTTCGGCAAGAAATCCTGGATATACGGGAAATTTCTCCACAGGAGGCCCGCCGTCAGCTAGGACTCAATCCAGACATCCCCTTACTGCTTGTTACAGGCGGGAGTCAGGGCGCACGGCACCTTAATCAGGTCGTTTGCCAGGTCCTAGCAGAACTGTTGCCGTATTGCCAGATTTTGCAAATCAGCGGTAAGCAACTGTTTGCAGAAACGCAGCAGCTATCTGAGCAAAGCACGGCGAATCTGGAGGCAGACATACAGCAGCGTTATCGCCTGGTCGCCTATATGAACGAAGAGATGCCCGCAGCCCTCCAGGCGGCGGAACTGGTGCTTTGCCGCTCAGGAGCTGCCACGCTGAGCGAACTGGCAGTGCTGGGCAAGCCCAGTATGCTGGTACCCTTGCCACCGGCCATTGGCAGTTCGCCCCAGGAAGCGAACGCGGCCATGTTTGGGCGTAAACAGGCAGCTGAAGTCATTCGTGATGCTGATCTGAAGCCTGCTATGCTGGTAGAGCGTGTAAAAAGTATTATTGCATCTTCTGCTCTATTACAGACTATGGCAGAGGCAACACATACCTTTGCGGAGCCGGACGCGACGCAAAAGATCGTTGCTGAAGTGTTGAAACTTACCAACCGAAAAATTCCGAAGTCGCACGAACACAAACAAGAGGGTGTAAGCATTTGAAAAAGTCACGATTCCATTTTATGGGTATAGGCGGTCAGGGCATCTCTGCGGTAGCACAGATGGTTCTTGAAGCTGAGCATGAAAACGTCATCGTGACCGGCTGCGATATGCAGGCATCGGCTACTACCCGTGCTCTTGAGCGTATTGGCGTACCTGTGGAGATTGGGCATAGTGCCGATCATCTGGTCGACATTGATCGACTGATCGTGGTGCCAGCTGCTCTGGTGCTCAATCCCGATCATCCAGAGCTAGCCACAGCACGCGCTCGTGGTATCCCTATGATCACCTGGCAGGAGATGCTCGGCGAGTTGATGCATAAAAAGTGCGTGCTGTCTGTCAGTGGCGTGCATGGCAAAGGCACTACCACTGCTCTGCTTTCACTCATTCTGGTAGATGCAGGACTTGATCCTACCTGTGAGGTAGGGGCCGTGGTACCACGCTTTGGCTTTAATTATCGCCTGGGTAAGAGCCAGTACTTTGTGAACGAAGCTGACGAGTTCTATAACAACTTCTGGCACTATCACCCACGAGTCGCAGTGATCACCTCAATTGAATTTGAGCATCCAGAGTTTTTCGCCGACTACGCCGAATTTCTCGCCAGCTTTGAACACTTTGTGCGTGGCATGGATATCGAAGGTGACTGGCCTGTGCCACCAACACTCATTGTGAATGCCGATAGTCCCGGCTGTTTTGAACTGCTGGCACGGCTGCACGACTGGCCTGGATGTATCGTTACCTATAGGGTAATCCAAAAAGAGCGAGGTATAATATCTACAGATAGTAAGCAAGCGCTATTGGAGGAGACAGCGCTAGCTGCGTCTAATTTAGGTAAAGCTGTGACAAATGCTGAGTCTATCTCGTCTAACGCTGCATGCTCCCTGACCTTTGAGGCGTATGATGTACAGTTAGAGGGTGAAACCAGTTTTCGTGTGCGTGTGCGAGGCAGCAGTGAGCAGGAACGACAAACATTGTCGGAAGATATCTCTCTTCGCCTGCAACTGCCTGGCACACATAACGTTCAGAATGCTTTGGCAGCTTTCGCCGCCGCCAGCGTTCTGGGCATCGACACGCACACGATCGTACAAACACTGGAAGGCTTTACCGGCATCCATAGACGCTTTGAGATACGCAACACAGAGCCGATTCAGGTCAACGGGCAACTGCTCGACGTTATCCTCGTTGATGACTATGCGCACCATCCTACGGCGATCGCTGCTACTTTGGAAGCTGCGCATCGGCGGTATCCCACTCGACGTCTCGTAGCGGTCTACCAGCCACACATGTACAGTCGGACAAAGACCTTTTTTGAGCAGTTCTTGTACGCCTTTGACCTTGCCGATGTCGCTATCATCGCTGACATCTTTCCGGCACGCGAACGAGACACCGGCCTGATCTCATCGCGGGAACTTGTGGAAGCTATGGCGCAGCAGCCGCACTTCCAGCAACACAGTCAGGCCATCTACGGTGGTAACGTCCAATCCACCGCTCAACAGTTATGCACCATCCTGCGTAACGGCGATCTGGTACTTATCATGGGTGCGGGTGATATTTATACCCTCACTGATATACTTGTATAAAAGAGGTTCTTAACGTAGTTCGCTTTGTGAGGAAAGCGAGAAATAAAAGGTGAACTAGAGGAAAATAAAGCATGATATTCGACGCTGAGACCATCTATACAGAGCTACGCACACCCTTTGGCGAGCGCGTGCGTCGCAACGAACCACTCTCGCGCCATTGTACCTTTGGCGTTGGTGGTCCTGCTGATGTATGGGTCTCACTCGAAACGCGAGACGAACTGCATGGTTTAGTCGTCATGTGCCTTGAGCAGAGTTGGCCCTTGTTGCTAGTTGGCAACGGCACCAATGTTCTCTTTGCCGATGCAGGCGTGCGCGGCATCGTTGCCCGTATCGCCCTTAACGGCTACACCATCGAAGGAGCTGACAACGACACGGCCTTGCTGGTAGCAGGAGCAGGTGTCAGTTGGCCGCGTCTGCTAAATGAGCTGGCACTGCTTGGCTGGGGTGGTCTAGAATTCGGCCCCGGTATACCTGGGACGCTGGGTGGAGGCGTCATCAGTAATGCGGGGGCGCACCACGGCAATCTGGGCGAAGTCCTGCAATGGGTCGAAGTCCTGGATGCTCGTGGTAACCAAGAGGGGCAAATCCAGTCCCCCAGGGTGTACCGCTACCAACATGATCAACTTGATATGAGTTACCGCCATAGTCGTTTTCGTAGTACACGACGTATCCAGTTTGACGAACAGGGCTATCCTCTGGTCGCGCCACGGCATCTCATTGAACCGTCTGAAATCATTATGCAGCTAGGTGTGCATCTTCATCGTGAAGACCCACCACAATTGCGAAGTATTATTGACCAGTATAAACAACATCGTAAGAGGACACAGCCGCCGCAACAGAGTGCTGGCTCCGTCTTCAAAAACCCACCAGGGGATTATGCCGGTCGCCTCATCGAGGCGGCTGGCCTGAAGGGTATGGCCTCTGGCAAGGCTCGTATTTCTGAACGTCATGCCAATTTTATTGTTAATGTAGGAGGTGCCAGTGCTGCGAATGTCGCAACACTGATTCAAGAGGCTCGCAAGCGTGTTCGAGACACATTTGGGGTAGAGTTGGAATTAGAGGTCGAACTGCGTGGCGAATGGGAGGCGTTATGACCAACGAGAAAAAACTGCCAAAAGAGCAAATAGCTTCTCATATCTATCGGCGTCCTGGAGCATCGTCAACTCCTCTTCGCAGGGGCAGAAGACCGGGCGAAGTCGGCAATAGTGCTATGCGTAAAGAAAGAGAAGAAAGATACTCCGCAGCTACCAACGTGCGTTCGCGCCAGCGCGTGGTAACCACGCCCCGTGCCGTTCTACCGGAAGCCGGAGAACGATTTGTAGCCCGGCGGAATCAAATCTCCTCTGCCCGTACCAAACCGCAAGCCTCTATAGAAATGGTCCCACGTACGCTGGCCCAGACAGGGGTACCTGCCTCTAGTGGGTCAATCCGTGCCATTAAGCGGTTGCCGCGCTACCACGCTGCACCGATGGCTTCACCAATACCTGTCCGCAGTGGACGACATAGCACACGGCGCAGTGGCCTGCTCTGGAAAATCCTGGGCGCATTTGCTCTAGTGGTACTGGTCGGCCTCGGTGCGAATTTTGCACTCACCAGCACTGCCTTTCGCATTGCCCAGGTGAACGTGGCCGGTACTCATAACACTCTATTGATAGAAAAAATCCAGCATATGGGTATGCAAGGCCAAAACATCTTCGTTATGGATACAGCGGGCCTCACCGACCGTATTGACCTCTTACCCATGGTTGCTTCTGCTTCCTTAGAGAAGCAGTGGCCCAACCAGTTGCTGGTCACAGTTAGCGAACGACAACCTGTTCTGCTCTGGCAAACAAAACAGGGCACATACAGTGTAGGTAAAGATGGCGTAGTCATTGCACCGGCGAGCGAGACGTCCGGTACGGATGCACTGATGACCGTCGTAGATACACGCCAGCTTGGCAAGAACAGCATCTATCCGGGTATGCGGATGAATGCGACAGAGATCGCCTTTGTGGTGACGCTCTTTGCTCGCCTACCACAAATTGTAGGTGGTGAAGGCTTTACCTTGCGCTATGACGATACTGTGCCTGCTACTCTTGCCAAAGGGCAACACGATCCAGGGAGTTACGGCTCATACGTTGTCGAAAGTAAAGCGGGGTGGGTTGCATACCTCGGTGGGCCCAATGACACCAACCCACTCGACAATCGGCTCGCAGAGCTACAACAAATTCTCGCACTGGCGCAGCAGCAGCAAATCAATCTGGCAACTGTTGATCTGCGCTTCGGCCTTCGTCCTGTGTATACTGTTAAACATTAATTGTAGGCGTGGGTAGGGCAACCGGGGTTCACTCTGGTGGTCCTCCTGAACAACAATTACCGCCCGAATAGGAGCGTGTATCGTGCAAGAGCGGGTGATCGTCGGTATTGACGTGGGAACAACAAAAATCTGCGTTCTCGTCGGTGAACTAGACCGCGACGGGAAACTGAACATTGTTGGCGTTGGCACCTGCCCTTCACAAGGTCTGCGCCGTGGAGTGGTGGTGAACATCGAAGAGACTGTCACTTCCATTGCAGCGGCACTAGATCGTGCAGAACGTCTTTCAGGGAAAAAAATCACCACCGCATACGTGGGGATTGCTGGCAGTCACATTGCTTCTGAGAATAGTAAGGGCTTTGTCGCTATTTCGCCCAGTGGCCGTGACATTGTGCAAAACGACATCAGCCGTGCTATCGAAGTCGCACGAGCTATTGCGCTTCCCGCTAACCGTGAGGTGATTCATGTGATCCCACGCGGCTACGTCGTTGATGGCCAAGAGGGTATCAAAAACCCTATTGGTATGTCTGGCTTCCGCCTCGAGGTGGAAACCCACATCATCACGGGGGCCGTGTCCTCGATTCATAACCTGATTAAGTGTGTACACAAGGCGCATGTTGAGATCGAAGACCTCGTGTTGGAGCCGCTAGCGTCCAGTGAAGCTGTCCTTGCGGACGGTGAAACAGATCTCGGAGTCGCGCTTATCGATATTGGCGGGGGCACCACCGATATCGCTGTTTTCGCCGATGGAGCTATCTGGCACTCGATTGTCTTGCCCATTGGCGGCAATCTGATTACCAGTGATATTGCCATTGGTCTGCGTCTTCCCTTTGGCGTCGCGGAAGAACTCAAAGTGACGTATGGTCACTGCGATCCTTCCACTATCGCCGATGACGACATGATCGATCTGGCGCAATTTATGCCTGATTGTGATGACCTCGTGCCGCGCAAATTGCTGGCCGAGATCATTCAGGCACGTGTAGAAGAACTGTTAGAAATGGTTCACGAGGAGATTCGCAAATCTGGCTACGATGGCTTGCTACCGGCGGGACTCGTTATTACCGGTGGCACTGCTGAATTGCCAGGTATTCTCAGCGTGGCTGGACAGATACTTGATCTGCCAGCCCGTATTGGCTCTCCGCTTGGACTGCATGGTCTGGCCGACTCTATCTCGCGCCCGGCCTATGCCACAGCGGTTGGCCTCTTGCAATGGGCTTTGACCCATACTGCGTTCCTCTATGAAGAAGAGGAATTCGAGGACAATGGGCCAACGGACTTCGCATCTCGTTTCGGACGTTGGTTACGTGCGTTTATTCCGTAAATAAAGGGGGCCACTATGGTACCAATGGGAAATCATCAAATCGAAGGCTTTGCCCAGATCCGCGTTATCGGTGTTGGTGGGGGCGGCAGCAATGCGGTCAACCGCATGATCCAGGCTAACATGATGGGCATAGAGTTCATCGCCGTCAATACCGATGCCCAGGCTTTGCTGCTCTCAGAGACTCCACACCACATCCGTATTGGGGACAAGCTTACCCGTGGCCTTGGCGCGGGCGGCAGTCCTAGTGTGGGAGCGAAGGCAGCAGAAGAAAGTGCTGAAGAGATATACGAGGCGCTCAAAGGTTCTGACATGGTTTTCATCACTGCTGGCATGGGCGGTGGTACCGGAACCGGAGCCAGTCCGGTCGTTGCCCATATCGCTCGCGAGCTGGGTGCATTGACCGTTGGCGTTGTCACCAAGCCCTTCACCTTTGAAGGCAATAAACGTCGTCTCTCGGCTGAAGAAGGCATCGCCAACCTCAAGCAACATGTTGATACACTGATCACCGTTCCCAACGATCGCCTCTTGCAGGTCGCGGACAAGAAAATGCCCCTCTCAGAGGCATTCCGTTTGGCCGATGACGTTCTTCGTCAAGGTATCCAGGGCATTAGTGACTTGATCACCGTTCCTGGTCTGATCAACCTGGACTTTGCCGACGTCAAGACCATCATGTCCTCGGCTGGCTCTGCCCTCATGGCTATTGGTGAGGCCAGTGGGGAAACTCGTGCCCTCGACGCAGCTCAGATCGCCATTGCCAGCCCGTTGCTCGATATCGACATCAGTGGAGCACGTGGCGTACTCTTTAACATCACCGGTGGTATGGACCTGACACTCTTTGAGGTCAACGAGGCCGCCGATGTGATCAGTCGTGCTGCTCACCAGGAGGCCAATATTATCTTCGGTGCCGTGCAAGATCCAGCCTACGATGGTAAGGTCAAAGTCACCGTCATCGCCACCGGTTTCGATGGACAGCAGGTACGGCCCCTTCAATCGGTCTCCTATCCACAGCAGAGCCGCACGCCTTCATACGATAAAAGTGTGCTATATCCTGTCTCATCTTCATCAATGGGTAGCAGCAATTATGGCAATGGGAATATACCTGCGTCTCCACGTCAGTCCCAGCCAGGTCTTCAGCAGGGCTATGGCTCGTTGCCTGTGACACCACCTCCGATGAATATGGCAAATCATCCAACCGATCCTGTTCAGCGTCCGTCTCAGTCTTCCCATGCTCAACCCGCTCAATCTATGCAGCGGCCTATGAGCCCACCGCCTATGCAACAGTCTGTACAGCAGGATCCGCATCATCATCGACCCATGACGCCGTCACCACCCATGCAGGAGCCGGTTCGCCAGCCTCTAGCCCGTGATATGCGCAGCGCCGACGAGGACATCTATGAGCTCGACGACGATCCAGAAGTCATGCCCACTCCAACAGGCATGGGTGCAAACGCGCATGGACGGTTGCCCGTTCCAGAGCCGGAGGCCCAGTCCTCACAGCGTCCCTCCAGTGATCAGCGGCCCCAGCGTCCTATCCGCCGTCTGGAACAAAAGGGACTTGAGCTACCACGTAGCAATCGCACTCCACCTTCCGGCGATGTAATCGATATCCCGGCCTTCCTGCGTAAGCGGTAAACTGCTAAACAGGAGGCATATCGAACTTATAAAAACGAATACTTTTCATTTCAACAGAGAAAAACGTCAAGGCGGCACACATGGCCGCCTTGACGTTTTTCTTTGTTAAGATATAGGTCAAAAAAAGATATGGGTTAGAGGATTGTTTTTCGCCTCAAAGTGGGGTATGCTTTTTAATGGTACATAAGAAAGGAGTCGTTAGAAAGGAGTCGTCACATATGAACGCATGGAGAATGATACGTTCGCTCAATCCGCAGCAACGCAACACGTTTCTGGCCAGCTTCCTTGGTTGGTCCCTGGATGCATTCGACTTTTTCCTGCTCACCTTCGTCACCCAGCGGGTGGCTGCTGAATTTCACGTCGGGCTGCCTGCCATCGCATTGGCTCTTACGCTGACCCTCATGTTTCGTCCTCTTGGTGCTCTCATCTTCGGTGTCCTGGCAGAACGCTATGGGCGGCGCATCCCCTTGATGATTGACATTCTCTTCTACTCGGTCATGGAGTTGCTCACGGCCTTCTCGCCCAATTATACCGTCTTCATCATCCTGCGTGTGCTCTTCGGTGTTGGGATGGGCGGTGAATGGGGTCTGGGGGCCTCCCTGGCCATGGAGGCGTTGCCGACCGAGTCGCGCGGCTTCTTCTCGGGGCTCTTGCAACAAGGCTACGCCTTTGGCTATTTGCTCGGGGCCCTTGTCTTCTTCGGCATCTTCAATGTCTTTGGCCTGAGTTGGCGGGCCATGTTCGTGGTGGGGACCCTGCCCGCCCTGGTGGTCTTCCTGATTCGGAGGGGCGTGCCAGAGTCAGAGGTCTGGGCGCACCAGAATCATGAACGAGAAGCCAGTGGGGTTGGCTTCTGGCAAAGTGTGTGGGATGCGGTGAAGCTTCATCCCTGGCTCTTCCTGTACGTGATAGTCCTGATGACGGCGTTCAACTCGATGTCGCATGGCACCCAGGACAACTTCCCGACTTTCCTGCAAAGTCAGATCCTGCATGGGTATAGTAAGACCGATGCCGTCAGTGTGACGACCCTGCTCACCGTGATCGCCAACATTGGGGCCATCTTTGGCGGGTTGTACTTTGGCTATAACTCTGAGTATTGGGGGCGCCGCCGGACGATCATCATTGCTGCCCTACTCGGACTGGTAATGATCCCACTCTGGACAGGATTGTTGCGCATTCCAGGTGTGGCTGTCCCCATCACCATCGCAATTGGGGTCTTCCTGCTGCAATTCATGGTGCAAGGGGCCTGGGGCGTGATCCCAGTTCACTTAAATGAACTGTCACCTCCTACAGTGCGTGCCATCTTCCCGGCCTTCGCCTATCAGCTGGGTAACCTCTTTGCAGCATACATCGTGACACTAGAAACTATTGTAGCTCTGAACCTGGGAAGTGCTGGAGTACCGGACTTTTCGTTGGCTCTGGCCGTCTTCTCAGCAGGTGCCTTTATAGCGGTAGCCATTCTGGCTGCTGTCGGACGTGAGGCCAAGGGCGTTGACTTTATGAAAGTCACTGATGAAGAGTTGAGGAAAGAGACGGCGGTTGCTCACTGATGAAATCCTTGTGAGGTAGAGGCCGGTCAGTCAGTGACCTCAGGATGCTGAGGTCACTGACTGACCGGCCTCGATACCCTATTTTTATGTCGTCTCCCCAACCGGACCTGAGAAATAGCTCGCTGGGATGTGCAGGACTGGAGGACGGATGATGGCGCTCGGATTCAGCAATGGGACTACTATGGGAATATGTACTTTGCCAGATAAAATGGCTTCTAGTCACAACTACAGTATCGGCATGCCGCTCGTAAGCGCGAAAGTGAATGCATCACTTGAGGTGTTCACCGGTGCGCTCGCAGGCCCAAACTCGACGATCATCAAGTTGAGAGTGCATATTCCCATACCTGTATCAGGAGGAGCATTGAACACCGACACTGGAGCTACCCCCGTTCCTACCGGAACGACAATGGGAGCGGAAATCGTGCTGATTGTGTTCGGGCACATGGAATCTTCTGAGCCAGTTATGGTCAAGCCCTGAATGACCATTGTTTGGGCGAACTGGGTAGTGGTCTCGCCGTTGTTCTGTAAGCTTAAGGTCCAGCCTGCCCCTGTGCCCCTCGCATCGGTGACTGTCACAGGCAGCGTATAGTCTATCTCGTGCTCAGAGTCATTACGAACGACGGTAGTGGATGCTGAAGGCGTGCCAACGGTAAGCGATAAAGGGCCAGGGTGGATCGTGAGTGCGATGGTGGTAGTAGCCGTACTCACGCTTGGTCCAGCGGCGAGGGCAGCAGGGACTCCAGCGGCAACCAGGACGAGCATCAGGATGAAACCTGCCCCGAAACTTAGGATACGAGATGTGTATAGGAACATAGAGTCATCCCTTTCTTGCTGCCCCTGTTCGCTTGGAACGTGGGAGAGATGGTAGCCTCTCTCTCGAGAGACTAAAGTGTGTCCATCAATGTTTATCTATGTTCCATAATATGTCATCTTGATGTGCTTTTAGATGGAGAATAGATTATGAATTAGTTGCATATCAGCTCGCTTGATCAAGATTTCTTAACCATTAGAGAGGCACGCCTGGTTTTTCGCTCTGACCAAAAACAATGGTGGACGCCCACCAGAGCGTCCACCAGTATGTTTGTGTTTTCTTTAGCGATTTTTCGTTTTGCCCAGATTGCCGGGAATATTCTCATCTGAGGGGCTTGTTCACTTGCGTTCGCTGGTGTTTATTGGCACGACTCTAAAGCCGTTTGGTGTTTGCTGAGTATCGCCAGTGACACCAGTTTTTCGCGGGCTTTGCCGCCTGAGCCTCCTTTTTCAGGAGTGTAGCATTCTTTCGTGCAAGACCGTCAAGCGTGGTGGAGTAACAGATAGGTGATCAGGTGACGGTACATGTCTTGTAGCACTCCTGGGTAGAAGGAGACCATCCATCTGAAGAGCCAGCCAAAGGGCATCTCGCACTGCAAGCGGGCTGCTTCTTCCAGAGCCGAACGGCACTCGACAATGTGCCACCCATGCTTTGCGAAAAATTGCTCCCCCTCTGTGGGAGCAAATTGCATACGGCTGTTCCCTGCGGCAAGGTAGCTGTTCCAGATCAGTTGCTCCACCAGTAGGACCGTCGGCGCGATGTGGTCGGTGAGCCACCAGCGGAACTGTGGGAGCGCATGGAGATCACGAGTCAGGGTGGAGACCTGCTCCGACGGCAAATAGAGCAGCAGGCCCTCGGTAATCACCAGCACCTGCCTAGCCTCCGCATTCAGACACCTAAACAAGGCATTCCTGGCTTCGCTCTCAGTCAGATCCAGCTTCACCCGCTCCAGCGCACATACGGATGGGATGTGAGCCAGTTTCTCTTCTTTGTCGGCAAGGACCGCGGGCAAATCCACCTCGATCCAGCGAGGGCGAGTTGGCAGGGTCAGGCGATAGGGACGGGTATCGAAGCCCGCCCCAAGGTTGAGCACCAGATCCACGCCTTCCTGCTCAACCAGGTGCCGGATGAGTTCATCAAAGACGCACGTGCGTACCACGACCGCCCAGGAGAACCAGGTACTCCACGGTAAGCTGCGGACGATATCCTGACCGCGCTGGCCTGCCAACAGCCGGGCATAGGGATCATGGAAATGAGCATCCGGACGCTCGCTCTCCAGCGCACGATACCAGGCGACCCAGCGGGCCGTATCCGCTATGGTTGCAATCAGGGAGGCGGGAGGACTCATGAGGGGTCTCCTTTCTCAATGGTTCGTGAGGTAGTGTAGTGCTGCCCATTTGCTTACTCCACACAGCTTGACGTCTTCTCCTCAGCTCTTATGTAGGCCAGGTCTCACGGTTCGTCGGCGTTAAAACACCTCGGAGGAGGAGAGTTAGATCAGCGGCTGAGCGTGCTCGCGTTCGCGCGGCGTGGCAGTGGCAGCCGTATCCACCTTCTGCCGTGAAAAGGAAAGTGGAGCGGAGAGCAAATCCAGGGAAAGCCCGAGCGAGGCCGATGCCAGTTGCTGGGACGCCTCTAGCTGCTTCTGGGTCTGCTGCCCCCACTGCTGTGTCAAGCTACGAACGCTCTCCGCCTGCTGCGTAAGGAACTCCATCCAGTTCAGCCAGAGGTTTTGGGTCCATCTCAGATTGTGCTCCTGGAGGGTCACGAAACTATTGACAAAGGTCTGGCTTGTCTCGCCAAAGGAATTGACCAGATCCCTTGTTGCCTCATTGACCTGATTGAACTGCTTGTTGTCTGTCATAGCGTTTCTCCTTGTCTTACTCACCTTGTCTTTCTCGCAGGCCCTGCGAGAACCTACTACGCTGTCAAGGTTCGAATGATGGGGAGAACTGTAGTGACACTCCTTGTCATGTGCCACTCATCATATGAACCTTGGCAGACCACTACGTCCTCACTTATCCTCACTGATAAGAAGCAACGGTAGCCGCAAGCGGACGACATTATCCCAGTTTGCGACACTATTCACCTGTTCCCCTTGGAAACCTTCCGTATCTAAGAGTAACAGATTCCTTCACCTGTTCCCCTTGGAAACCTCCCGTATCCAAGAGACGTAGTTTACCCTTTCCAGACGACGAGCTGATAGCCTAACTGACGCACATTCACAATGTCAAGCTTGAACGTGCGTAGAATGCCTCTAGACTTCAGGAGAATATTTCTGAGCGGTCTAAGGGCCCTGTTCATCGTCCGCGTTTCAATTGCTCGATTCACGATAGCACGCGCCTCGTCGCTTGTTTTCCCTGAGATGGCAGCAAGCAAAATTTCGTAAGGGCAATAGCCAGGGTAGCCTTGGAGTAACTCCAAGATTGTGAGCATCTCCAGTTCGCTCATGACCTCTTGGGAGACGATCCCACTCTTTACTTCTGCTGCTAGCTCAGTGAGAACGTAGACGCCAAAGCGGTAGGATGTGGTGTTCAGGATCAGACAGTGCCCTTCAGGCAGAAGCAGAGGTAAAGGGAACGTTCTAAAGCCTTGTGTAGCCATGTGGTTACTCCAAAAACGGGCAACCTGTATGTTATAACCTAACATGCGACTTACTTCGCTAGCAGTTGCTTTTCTCATTTCTCAGGCAGTGCAAGCAACTGTACCTCATATTCTGCTTGAGTGGTTAGGGAAGTTCGAAATCTCCCAAGTCCTCATGGCGATTTGTGAGCAGCTCTATGTTTGCACTTTTTGGTCAACCCGTCTCAAGCTGAGAGAAGTTGATACAAAGAAGCAGGCTCAACGCCCGATTGGAATTGTCCACGGATCTTCAACTATAGAGGCTACTTATCTGGTACGTTGGTCGGTTTCGAGTCAAAATTATGGGGAGACTACAGGTATGAGCCAGGATATCTAGCTGCTCAGTCTTGCTGATGTTGACGTGTCTTACCTGATACACGCTCTTGAAGCTCCCTTGCCATCTTCCTGAGTACAAATCGCACAACACTCGCATCACTGTCTAGCCCATAATACACCTTGATGATTGCAATAGCCTTCTTGTCCTCATCATCAAGATAGATATTCGTGCGTTTCTTCATACATCTACTATACATCATATATACATCATTTGCAAGGGCTAAAGCCAGAAAGAAACCCGCTGACCGCCTGGGTTAAAACCACAGCGGCTTGCGGCGGGTTCAAGCTGTCATAGCGGCCGTAATGCAACGGCTGTGGTATGGTCGCCTAACGGCAAGCGTATCACCTCAGAGAGTAGCGATAACATGGTGCGAGTGTGGCAGGCGATGTCATATCGGATGGCGGATTGCTGTCAAACAGAAACACGTGAGTGTTCTTCACCTTTTTCGCTCCCACCAAAAACAATGGTGGACGCTCTGGTGAGAGCGTCCACCATGATGTTCATGTTCTCGTTACCTGTTTTTCGTCTTGCCCAGATTGCCGGGAATATCCTCATCTGAGGGGCGTGTTCGCTGGTATTCATCAGTGTTCATTTGCTCGCTTCTCAAGCCATTTCGTGTTCGCTCTGTATCGTCAGTGACAATAGTTTTTTCGCGGGCTTTGCTGTCAACATTGCTGTCAAGCTAGAGCAGTAAAAGGTGCCGAATACGGGAAACGCCTGGGATGGTTTGCTGGTGTTCGCTGGTGTTCTCCGTGTGCTTTTTTTCTCAACTCCTTGTTTGTCACGGACCGCTATTTCATGCTGTACGTCATTGATGTTGCTGTATAGGTTGCTGTACAACACAGTTTCCTCTATGAAAGAAGAGCTGAGAGGGTACAGATTATCTCACAGTAGAGCCTATCTAATTTCTCCATCAAAAATGTGTAGGATCAAGCTAATATGCTACAAATTTATGCTTGACATGCTTCTTCTATTCTTGTACAATTCATTTGAGCGATCTTTGCGAGAGAAGTTGATAGCTCATAAGAGGGGTGTCAAGGATGAAAGATCGTGTGGGGCAGCAATTAGGAAACTACCGACTCAATAGCTTAATTGGTCGGGGAGGATTTGGCGAAGTTTATCTTGCTGAGCACATTCATCTCGAAACGCTGGCAGCAATTAAACTTCTTGATATGCAACTGGCAAGTACAGAGGCAGAGCATTTTCGTACGGAAGCTCGTGTTATTGCTCGTCTTATTCACCCCAACATTATCCGCGTTCTAGATTATGGCATAGATGACCTTACTCCATACCTTGTAATGGATTTTGCTCCAAATGGAACACTACGTCAGCGGCATCCCAAGGAAAGTCGTGTAGCCATAGATACCGTGATATCTTATGTCAAACAAATTGCCCAGGCATTACAATTTGCCCACGAGAAACAAGTCATTCATCGCGATGTCAAGCCACAAAATATGCTGATCGGGCAGAATGATGAAATTTTGCTTAGTGACTTTGGTATAGCAGTGACTGGCTCCAGTACAGCCTCCCGTTCTGTACAGGATATGTCAGGTACACCATTGTACATGGCACCTGAGCAAATCAACGGTCGTCCAAGCAGGGCAAGCGATCAGTACTCACTAGGGATTGTAGTTTACGAATGGCTAAGTGGCTTCCCCCCCTTTCAAGGCTCTTTGTCGGAAATCACTCTACAACACACGTCAGCAACTCCGCCATCACTCCGTGCGAAGGTTCCATCTATTGCACCTGCTATTGAGCAAGTCGTACTCAAAGCGCTTGCTAAAGATATACACCAACGATTCCCAAGCGTCCAGGAGTTCGCAGGAGTACTCGAGGAAGCAGTAATACAATCTGACGCTAGTGACGAAACGCTCAGGTTTGTAAAATCATCCATCGAAATTATTTATGGTGAAAAACAACTAGAAATCGGCAAAACGGATTATGGCTCTCCAGCATCTTCATCTGACACCATACCTTCAAGTGAGTATCCAGAAATATCTTTAGCGCTTCTTCCACCTCCATGGAATACAAATCCTTGGGAAACACCCGTTCCGCCAAAATGGGAAATATCGAAGGAAGATATCCCAACAATATCTTCAACGATTCCAGGTCAGATTCCATATAGTCCAGATTCCGCTTCAACGGGCACATTTCAAAGCTCGGTCCCGTCTGAGAGTGAACTCCAAGATAGCTTTATTCTCTATCATAGAGCGGATCGCCAATGGGCTGAATGGATTGCCTGGCAACTGCACATCGAACGATATTCAACAATATTGCCTGTCTGGGGAGTATTACCCAGCACAGATATTGAGCTAGAATTGCGTAAAGCGGCAGCAAAAGCAAACCGTACCATTATTCTGCTTTCGCCAAATTTTTTCAGAACCTTTGCCGTCAGGCCTGATTGGATTGCTCCGTTGAAGCGTGATGCAGTGAGTCAGCACAACAAAGTGATTGCCGTCTACATTCGTGACTTCAGAGGCAAACATAAAAGCCATTTAGAGTCTATTCACTACATCGACCTGACTAGAGAAGAGGAGGCTACTGCACGCAAAATATTGCTCGAAGCGATGCGCGGTGAGTATATTGCGCCCGATGTTGCACCGACGTATCCGGGACGCCCCCGTCGCCAGACGTCGCATGATAAAACAGAATCCAATAAAAAAAGATATTAGAGAGAGACCGCAGAACAGCAAGAGAGTCAATACTCACCTTCTCCTCCCTACTCCGATGCAGATATCACGAGGCGGGCAATGACTTTCATTCAAGAAATCCAAATCGCTTTTGCACAGGAAGAGTGGACCACTGTTATTCGCAAAATAGAATTGCTCGATAAACAAAGTCCTCATCTTCTTTCAGATCAACTTTACTATATGCTGGGGAGAGCATTCCTTGAGGAAGGCGAGGAGGAGCTTGCTCGGAAAGCGCTCAATTATGCGCTCGCGCTTATTAGTAATCAACAACAGCTCCTGACCATGCTCCGAGATTGTGCCAGGCTTCTGACTGCACATGGTTTATGGCACGATGTGCTACGATATAGCAATGAAGCGCTGCGACTGGCACCAAACGATCTTGACTGGCTACTGATCCAGGAAAAAGCGCAGAAGCAGTTGAATAGTCCTCATACAGTTGAAGGAACAATGCCTCCACCGCCTCCACCGCCATCTTCAAAGGGGATAAAATCTATTGAAATCTTTTTCTCCTATTCTCACAAGGATAAAAAATACCGTCTTGAACTGGAAAATTACCTGAGTCATCTCAAGAGAATTTCTTCTGCTAGGTCCTGGCGCATTGAAGCATGGCATGATGGTGAGATTGGCGCTGGAAGAGAGTATGCTAAAGAGATCAATAAGCACTTAAGCGAAGCGCAGATTATATTACTGCTCATCAGCCAGGAGTTCATAGCATCTGAGTATTGCTACGATATTGAAATGCAGAAAGCACTGGCAAGGCATGAAGCCGGAGAAGCTCGTGTTATCCCAATTATCCTTCGCCCTGCTATCTGGAAAGGCACTCCTATAGATAAGCTTCAGGCTCTTCCCACAGATGCCAAACCAATCACAAGATGGTCGAGACGTGAAGATGCATTTATGGACATTGCCAGGGGCATTCAAAAAGAGATCGAGAAGTTACTCGGAAACCTCTAATAGTTCCTGATACACATAGGCTAAATGCTTCTCCATTACGCATTCGGGATACGGCGTGAACCGTTTCTAGATGTTCGTGGCTGTTCTCTTCGCCCTCTCTTCCTGACGTTTTGTTCGCTGTGTGTCGTGATTTTTCGTTCTGTATCATCGACGTTGCTACATAAGTTGCTACATGTAGCAACTGAGAATCATTGGTCATGACGAGACGCCGAAGGGGGGATTTGGTAGAGCTTGTTCGCTGGCGTTCACAAACGTTCGCGTAGCGCTTGATTTTTAGTATGTTGTTTGCTCTGTGTTGTCACCCACATTCCGCAGTTTGATTGACAGAATTTGAGGAAATTGGTAGGGTAGAGTCCACAGCAAAGGAGGACTCGCGATGGGAATAGAGGAACCATACCTCAACGAACGACTGGATCACCTGGGAATTGTGGCAGGGGTG
>WNGD01000212.1_pt1 | contig 57742 bp, 57 predicted proteins | sample 5400671 | NCBI WGS metagenome assembly WNGD01 (sample SAMN13153369, study PRJNA577476) | soil metagenome | isolation source: 40 cm soil or saprolite under grassland replicate 2 | place: USA:California | collected 2016-06-15 | reverse complement strand
ATCACGCTCACCACTAGCCAGGAGGCGAAACGCCCCTACAGCCAGCACAGCACCAATGGGTGGAGCCACCCAGTAGAGCCAGTGGTGATGCCAGGACCAGGAAACCAGGGCAGGCCCAAAACTTCGTGCTGGATTCAGGCTGGTGCCAGAAATGGGCGCTTCCAGCCACACCATCACCGCCACCAGCATCCAGACCATCAGCGGTGTCCAGCGCATCAGACGAGGGCTACTCACAAACAGAAAAAGGGAGAGCACCAGCAGAAACGTCAAGCTCACCTCTGCCAGGAAGACTATCCACAGGGGATACACTACTCCGGGGATGGTCGTTCCATACCCGACACTGGTAGCATGTTCTCTCCAAACAAATGCCACCAGCAACGTACCGATGATCGCTCCAAGCACCTGCCCAAGGATGTACCCTCCCAGGTCAAGATGATGCATCTTCCCTTGCACCCAGAACGCCAACGACACAGCAGGATTGATATGCCCACCACTGAGCTTCCCGAGGGGCGAAATAGCGACGAGCGCACCACTGCCTGCAAACAAGAGACCCGTGATGAGTCGACGGAGACTTGGATCAGGCAGGACCTGAGCCAGCGGTGAGCCCGTGCCAAAATCGAAGACCACGGCACTCACCCCAGCAAAGACCAGAAAGGCTGTTCCCAGCAGTTCTGCTCCATATTCAAACCAGTGAAGGTGTTTCCACCACACGTGCTCGCGCATCGCTCTCTCCCTTCTGTATCGCTCTGCCTCCAACGACGTCTGGCACTGCTCACTCCGCTTGCGCGATGGCCCAGGCGGCATTCACGAGGCCGATGTGACTGAAGGCCTGCGGGAAGTTGCCCAGCAACTCGTTCCTGGCCGGGTCGACCTCCTCAGCCAGCAAGCCGACGTCATTGGCATAGGCTATCGCCTGTTCGAAGGTCGCCCTGGCTTGCTCGACCTCCCCGGCCAGGGCCTGGGCCTGGGCCAGCCAGAACGTGCACAGCAGGAAAGTCCCTTCTTCCCCCGCCAGGCCATCGGAGGCGCGGTAGCGGTAGACCAGTCCATGCTCATCGGTGAGCTTTTCCGCGATCGCGTCGATGGTGGCTCGCATGCGCGGGTCGGTAGCCGGCAGGAACCCCACCATTGGCATCATCAGGGTGGAGGCATCCAGCTCCTGGGAGCCAAACGCCTGGGTGAAGGCTCCCGCTTTCTCGCTCCACCCATCCTTGAGGATGGCGTCACGGATCTGCTCACGGGTCGCGGTCCAGCTCTCCATCCGGTCCTGCGCCTGCAAGATATCGGCGAGGTTGAGAGCGGAGTCCAGGGCTACCCAACACATGAGCTTGGAGTACAGGAACTCCCGTGCCTGCTCCCAGGAGCTCGCCGTAGACGTCGAGCTGGCGTTGGTTCCAGGCCCCGTTGCCGATGCGCACCGGGCGGCTGGCACGCCAGCCTGCCAGGTGGGGGAGCGCGCGTTCCGAGAGATCGCGCTCGCCCCCGACGCCAAACATAATCTGCAGATCCACCCCACGCCGGATCTGGGTCGCCACGGCGCCAGCCATCCAGGAGAAGAACCAGTGGGCCTCATCCGGGCACGCGGCCACCCACAGGGCTTCCAGCGTCAGGCTGGCGTCCCGAATCCAGGTGTAGCGGTAATCCCAGTTGCGTTCGCCTCCGATGGACTCGGGCAAGGAGGTCGTGGGGGCAGCGACGAGGGCTCCGGTGGGACGGAACATGAGGGCCTGCAGCACCCGGCCACTGTGATGGACCAAGTCCCGCCACGGGCCCGCGTAGCGCTGATGTAGGGCGGATCAGGTCCGCCATCCCACAATGGTGTCCTGCAGGGAGGCGGTGATCGCCACCTGAGTCAACACCACTGGAGTTTGCTCCCAGCTCGCCGTGTGCTGGAGGGCGAAGCTGGCCTGCTCCCCGGCCTGCAGGGTGAAGCGCGCGCGTGCCAGCGAGCCATCTATGGCTACCTCCATCGGGGAGGAGAGCACCAGCACATCGGCGCCCCCACGGGCAAGAATGCCTCCCTCAATTAGCCTCAGCAGAGGGAAGATGAGGCCGTATTCGAAGCGGGGCGCATACTCCAGCTCGAGTTCCACCGTGCCACGCTGGCACGCGACCGAGCGCAGCACGATGCCAGGCGAGTCGACGCCCAATTCGTGTCCGCGCTCATTGCGCCCCATCGCCATCGCGTCGACCAGCACTGCGCTGCCCGTTGGGGCGTGGAAGGTCGTCTCCAGGGCCATCGTCCCCTCACGGTAGCGGCGGCTCACCTCGGTCGCCCCCACCGCGTGGATGGACCAGTGCCCCGCGTGCTCGTCCAGCAGCCGGGCAAAGACCGACGGCCCATCGAAGCGGGGAAAGCATAACCAATCGAGGGAGCCGGCGCGGCTGACCAGCGCGGCAGAGCGACAGTCTGACAGTAAAGCATACTCGGCAATTGGCACATTACTCATGATCTTTCTCCTTTTTCATAGGTATCTCATACATCTTGTTTGCATGCTCGCGCTCGTCATTGGAGGAATGTTCAACGCAAAGCGGCCTACCTGCCCTCAGTCTGCTCAAGCAGCTTGGCCACCACAGCCGTCCAACCTGTCTGGTGGCTGGCACCGACGCCTCGGCCCGTATCGCCATGGAAGTACTCGTAAAACAACGGGTAGTCGCGCCAGTGTGGGTCGGTCTGGAATGTCTCGTTCGTGCCGAAGACGGGGCGACGCCCGTCCTCTCCACGCATAAAAATATGCGTGAGTCGACACGAGAGCTGATCTGCGATCTGCCAGAGCGTGAGTTTCTGGCCCGAACCAGTGGGACACTCCACTAAGAAATCGTCGCCGTAGTAGTGGTGGAACTTCTGGAGCGTCTCGACGAGCAGGAAGTTGATGGGAAACCAGATGGGTCCCCGCCAGTTGGAATTGCCACCGAAGAGTCCAGTGCTTGACTCACCCGGCTCGTACCTGACCACGTACTCCATGCCATGCGCACGATAGACGTAGGGGTGTTCAGCGTGGAACTTGCTGATGGCACGGATGCCATAGTCGCTCAGAAACTCTTCGGGGTCGAGCATACGCTTGAGCAGGCGCTTCATACGATGCCCACGCACGAGTGCCAGCAGGCGGCGGTCCTCCATCCCCGGCTCGTGCCAGCGCGAAACCAAACTTGCGAGTTGTGGGCGGTGCTCCAGGAACCATTCCAGGCGCGCCTTGAACTCAGGCAATGCATCAAGCAAACCGGGTTCAATCGTCTCTACCGCCAGGAGGGGAATAAACGCAACAAGTGAACGAACTTTCAACGGGATATGCGAGTCATCTGGCATATGCAACACGTCGTAGAAGAACTGGTCCTCTTCGTTCCACAGCGAGATCCCTTCTCCCGCGATGTTGTTGAGCGCCTCGGCAATGTAGAGAAAGTGCTCGAAAAACTTGGTGGCGACATCCTCGTAGGTGCGGTTCTCGCGCGCTAACTCCAGGGCCATCATGAGCATATTCAGGCAGTACATGCCCATCCAGGCGGTTCCATCCGATTGCTCCAGGTGACCACCCGTCGGCAAGGGTGCGCTGCGGTCGAAGACGCCGATGTTGTCCAGCCCCAGAAAACCGCCCTGAAACACGTTGTGCCCCTCGCTGTCCTTGCGGTTGACCCACCAGGTGAAGTTGAGCAGGAGCTTGTGGAAAACCCGCTCCAGGAAAGCCCGGTCGGCCTTGCCGGTCGTGCGCTTCTCGATTTTGTAGACGCGCCATGCTGCCCATGCATGGACAGGTGGGTTCACATCCCCGAACGCCCATTCGTAGGCTGGTAACTGACCGTTGGGATGCATATACCACTCGCGTAAGAGCAGGATGAGCTGCTTCTTGGCGAACTCGGGATCAACCAGTGCCAGTGGGATGCAGTGAAACGCCAGGTCCCACGCGGCGTACCAGGGATACTCCCAGGTATCGGGCATCGAGATGATGTCAGCGGTATTGAGATGTCGCCATTCACTGTTGCGCCCGAGCTTGTGGGAGTCTGGCGGCGGAGGTCCGGCTGGGTCGCCATGCAGCCACATATCGACATCGTAGTAGTAGAACTGCTTGCTCCACAGCAGACCAGCGAAGGCCTGCCGCTGCACGGAGCGTGCGTCCTCAGACAAATTTTTCGCGCCGCACGTCAGATAAAAGCTATCGGCTTCCGCCTGCCGTGTCTTGAAAACCTCCTCGGCATCGGCAAAGGGTGCGTCGTGTTGCGTAGTGGACAGGCGTAGCATGACCGTCTCAGTCTTACCTGCAGCTACGACAAAGGTGTAGTGCGCAGCAACCTTGGTACCAAAACCTTCTGGGTTGACCGTCCCCTGGGCTCCGTGCACCACGGCATCGTTGATGCCATCCTTGACGAAGGGCGTATGGTTAGGCACTCCCCATAGTCGCTGCACATTGCTCTCGTTCTCTGTGAAGAGCAACTGCGGTTTGTCCTCTGCATGCTGACAGGCAAACCAGTACTCACCAAGTGTGGCATGGGCGATATGAACAAGGTATTGCCTCTTCATCCCATCAAGCGTTGCAGGTATCTCTACGGCCCGTAGTTCTGGGCGGCGGTTTTCCTCGTCGTGGTCATATCCCCAGGCCCAGGTATTACGGAACCAGAGCGTGGGCAACACATGCAGCGGCGCCGCGCCTGGACCGCGATTGGCAGCAGTGATGCGGATGAGGATATCCTGCGGATCGACTTTGGCATACTCGACCGTGACATCGAAGTAGCGGTCCTCTGCAAAGGCGCCTGTGTCGATCAGTTCATATTCCGGTTCGCCTCGTCCGCGACGGCGATTCTCCGCCGCTAGTTCAGCGTAGGGGAAGGCGCGCTGCGGATACTTGTACAGGGCCTTCATATAGGAATGGGTGGGGGTACTGTCAAGAAAGTAGTAGTACTCCTTGACATCCTCCCCGTGATTGCCTTCTGGACCGGTCAGGCCGAAGAGCCGCTCCTTGAGAATCGGGTCGGCCTCATTCCACAGGCTGAGCGCCAAGCACAGCAGACCCTGTTCGTCACTGATACCCAGCAGACCATCTTCGCCCCAGCGATAGGTACGGGAACGAGCGTGGTCGTGCGGGAAGAAGTCCCAGGCGTTCCCATAGGGGGAGTAGTCCTCCCGGACGGTGCCCCACTGGCGCTCGCTGAGATACGGACCCCAGCGATACCACGGTTTCGTGTGCTCGTGCGCCTCAGCAAGCCTCAGACGCTCTGCATGCAGGTCCAGGGCTGGTGGCTTCTTCAGCGATTGGCTGCTCACCATCTTTGTCATCATCCTTTCCAAGGAGGCCAGGGCGACCGCGAGGGTCGACCCTACTCTACGACGGATCAGCCTGTAAAGCCCGTGTATAGTAGGAGCGGGGCTTGCCCCCGCCCTGTTGGAGCATCCTTACATTCCTTGCGCGACCTCGACAAACACCTTAATCGCTTCCTTGTCCTGGGTGAGGTGGCGCAGCATCTCGGCATAGTTTTCCAGGCCCTGGACACGCGTGGTGAGCAACTTCTTCAACCACCCGGGAAAGAAGGCTTCCGCCTTGACCAGGTCATTCACCCCGCTGAGGAAGTCGGCACGCGAGGCGTTCACGGTTCCCACCATCACTTTGTTGCCCAGCACGAAGCCCTGGTTGATCTTATCTGCGTTCACCTCGACTTTCTTCTCTCCCCCCGTTACACTCGAGAGCACCAGGACCCCATTTTTCCCAAGCGCCTCCGCTGCCTGAAAGGCTAGCGGACTAAAGCCGGAGGCTTCAAAGATGATGTCGAATGGCCCATGCCTCGCACTTGCTTCAGTCAGCGTCGCCTGGTGTGAACTGACATAGTGAGCGCCCAGTTCGGTGATGAGATCGCTGTTCAAGTACGGGGGCACCCGCCGCGAGTAACAGGTCACCTCCACGCCCCGCAGGCGCAGCCCCAGGGTCGCCAGTAAGCCAATCGTGCCCGCGCCAACAACCGCCGCACGGCGCGGTTGCCAGACTTTCAAGCGCCTTTGGATTTCAGAGGCCTGGTTCAAGCCTTTCTGGGCCACCGTTGTCGGCTCGAGCAGCACCCCGACCTCACGTAGCGTAGCAGGGAGCGTGACCATGTAGGATGCATCCTCCACGTAGTACTCAGTGAGATAGCCATGGCGCAGGTTAATGCCACGCTCATAGTACACCTCATCGGTGGTCATGTCCTGCAGGCCAATGTGATCGTAAATGCTCTGCCCTGGACGGCGCACGGTAGCTACAACATACGTTCCTGGTCGAATGGTATCTGGCACATTTGGACCAACCTCCATCACCCGGCCGAAGTTCTCATGACCAGTAATGAGGAAGTTATAGCCCTCCGGGGCCATGCCATACTCTGCCGCATTGATTTCCTTGTCGGTGCCGTCAACGCCTACTCGCAGTACCTTCACCAGTACGCCTTGCCCATTGGGAATGTCCGTCACTTTTGGCATCGGTATCTCTTCCAAATGCATCGAATTCGGTTTGCCGGGATAGACTGCAATCGCTTTCATCATCGCCCTCTCTTTCAGCGGTTCATCATCAATTTTCTCCTACCGGACGGCCATGAGCAGCAGGACCGTCCAGGAAGGACTGAGCACGCAAGCGATAGTCCGTCCCTTCATCGAGGAAGAGGCGTCGGCGCTTACGCACTGTTCCCTCCCATGCCCCACTTGCCGCATTTCCGTGCTTCAATGATATGGTCTTGCCACATGCCGATTCGTTACAGACAGATCATCACAATTTCAAATCAATCCCGATCGGCAGAGACGTAACGTTTAGTACGCTTTCGAGACTACACAACTGAATAACTGACTTGGTGAACAGCTGATGAAAAGATCAGACGGCTCATCTATCATCGGGAGAATATACCTATGACAACCAATCTTCGGGTAAACGATCAGTTTCCCGACATTGCTCTGCCGAATCACCAGAATGAGTTGACGCAGCTCTCTCACTTTATGAAGCCCAGTCTCCTCGACACGCACCTGGGATTCCTTGATGGCTACCCACTGATCCTCGTCTTTTTTCGCGGTTTCTTCTGCCCGCGCGATCAGCAGCAGATGCGGCAGTTCGTGGAGTTTCAACACGAACTAAGGGTGAATTACGGTAAGCTCGTTGCTGTAAGTGCGGATCCACCGCTCGTCCAGGCTGCGTTTCGCGCGGGTCTGGGAGCGCAGTGGACCTTCTTGTCTGATGAGCAACGCACGATTATCAAGCAGATCAACATTCTTGACGAAACGGAAGGCGAGTACGCCTATCGTGCGCAGCCGTACACGTTTGTGCTGCGGCCCGATAGGCGTATCCACGCCATTTATAACGGGTGGTATTTTGTCGGTCGCCCCACCAATGAGGAGTTGCGACACGACCTGCGTACCATCATGGAAAGCCGTTCTGATTACCGCTACGAAGCGTACGATACGCCGGAAGTGGGGAAGATTCGCATTCCCCAGCAAGAATGGGCTAATGGGACGCCACTGCTGGGCGCCAATGGTTTGCCAATAGCACAAGGCGTAATCAGCTGGTTCGATCTCAATGCAGGTATTGGTATGATCGCACGAGAGGGGTCAGGTGAGGATGTGTTCTTTCACTTTACCGCTCTTCCTGGGCAGGGGTATCGCACTATCAGGCCGGGTATTCCTGTGCAATTTGAGGTTGTTGAGACTAGAAGTGGTCCGACTGCCCGTAATATTCAGCAGATCAAGGAACCGACGCTATGACTTCCCTTCTTCACACATTTGTAGGTGGCAACATTGGAATGTGGCGAGTCGAGCGTGTCCAGGCCATGACTGGCTCGACTCTGCCATTGTTTCCACGATTGTCGATGTTTGAAAGCAATCAGACCACAATATCAGACTTTTCACGGGGCCACAGGTGAGCATTCCGCGTGCGGCATTTGTCCTCTACACGCTCCCACTAAACGGAGCTGCGCTCACTTCTGAGGTCATCACAGACGAAGCGATTGAGCTTCCGCGCATCAACTATGAGCGCTGCAACGACAGGGACTATCAGTTCGCCTATGGGATCGGCATTAACAAGCGGCACCCAGGTGACTTCTACAATCAACTGGTCAAACTGGTACCTCTTTAATCTTCCTGTTATGATTTATATAGTACCTGATTGTAGCATTGACAATCTGCCATGTGCACTCCAACAATCAGTGCTATTAGCTCATCAATAGGAAAACATATCTGAGAAACTCGACTCGAAAGGAACGTCCAATGTATAAAAAGTTATTAATAGGTTTACTCGTATTTAGCTTGCTGACTGCCATCCTCGCTGCCTGTTCAATCAGGGATGAAACTGGCACCAGCGGCCCATCAGTTCACATGACCGGTGCCAACTTCACCCAGTCCTCGGTAACCATTAATAAGGGCGATACGCTCAATCTCATTGACGATGCAGCAGCTCAGCACATCATTAAAAACGGCACCTGGGCTGGTTCAACACCCAAACCCAAAACAGAAAGTGGAGCACCCACTGTAGATGTGACCCTCAATGGCAATGATAATGCACCTGTCGGACCTTTCAGCACCGCTGGCACATTCCAACTGTACTGTACCATTCATCCAGGAATGAATTTAACCGTCATAGTTAAGTGAAACCTGGTCAGAGATTCTATGAGAAGCGATGGGCAAAGGTGAATGGAATGACCTTTTGTTCGCGTAGGGACGGGGGATGTGAGGAGCAGGGTGGGGACGCTTCTCGTTCATCTCGCCTGACTGAGCAGCAGCGTTGGCGAGATGGAGAGGTGCCAGCGTCGCCCTTTGCGAGAAACCGCTCACCCTTACCCCTCGCTTCTTGATAGAACCATATCTGGTAAACCCAGCAATTTGAATTATCAAGACCGAGGATAGTAATTCATAATCATTGTAGGACTCGCCATTATTCCTACCCCTGACATATTTCCCCACCATCAACGTTTATTCTCATAAAGTAACGATTCAGCAGGGGGTTCCAAGGGGCCTTGTAGGCCCCTTGGCGGGGTGCGGGGTGGCCCCGCCTTCCTCCCGCACCCTGCCGCCGGAGGCGGTGCTAGAGCAAAGAAACCTGAAGAGTTACCTCATAAAAGACTAATAACAATCCACTATAGTACTTTTATGGCAGTTCAGGCCAGGAAATACAGCTTCATGCTATACTGATCCAGATAATATTCAAAGGTAATCTTAGACCTATGTCATCACAGCAACAAAAAAATAATACTACGCTCTATTTATATGTAAAATGCGGCGCTATCTTTTTTCTTCTTTTTCTCAGTATACTCATCGTCGCCTGCAGTAGCAACGACAGCAGCAGCCAGCAAGACCCGGGTACTCCTGTTGCCACCGTTACAATCAATCTAGGCCAAGTCATCGGCTCTCCAACTCCACCGCTCAAAGATTACTATTGTGGAGGCTGGGCAACCGATACTTCTCCCCCGTTTGTTCCAAACAGCATCGTCAGTGTCTTCGGCAAATTCATACATATTGTAAACGGTAACCCTGAAGGGGTAGGAGATGCTACCGCCACCGCTAAAATACTCTGGCCAGACAATAGCACTGATACCATGCCTGCAACTACCACTTCAGACGGGTTGGCGGTTTTTCCTATCCCCATCAAACCCAGTGCGCTCAACAAAGTGGTACTCATCGAGATAAGCTTCACCACTAACCAGGGTGCATCGTGTAATATACCTTCGGCAGCCTACTTCACGGCTATCCTCGTCTCGTCAACGCCAACCAATACAGCTATCCCATCTCCGACAAATTCCGCCACACCTACTGGATCACCAACCCCCGGAGGGACAGGTACCCCAACGGGTACACCGAAGCCTACACCCACCAAAAAACCCCACTAAATCAGGTTCTGATCTCCTATACCAGAGCCGAGCATCGCTGTCCACAGGATACCCGGAACCTTCCAGAGAGATGGTGACGCCTCCAGGTGACGCCTCCAAAGCGACGAACTTCGGGAACAGCTTGCTGGCCGTTCTGCCATGCGTAACGAACCATGGTGGAGTGGGTACGCTCCGAAAAGGGCCGCGTAGCACGCTTTTCTGCGGCCTGGAAAACATCAATGTGTTATGGTAGTCATGGCTGGCATCTCCATGTGAGTAGTAGAACGAACAGGTAGAACATGATGTAGCTAGCGTTAAGGCTCCTTGCGTACATATCACCTATGGAGCTACTTTGCTAATCCACGCTAGACTACACTCACTGTCAATATTTGGGACTGACACTTTTCTTGCCTAAACCTGATCTAAAAGGTATTGGCGTTTAAAAGGTAAAGAGCGAAGGAGTCAGTTATGTCAGGACAGCACCGCTGGGTACTCGGAACAGCAGCCGGTATGGGTATCCTTGGTGTAGCAGCCACCAGTAGTCTAATCATGCTGGCACACCGTTTTGTCTATGCACTCTCTCGTCCTCACAGTCCAGTAGACGAAGAAACTTTTACATGGAAACTGCCGAATCCTGAGCCGGAGGCACCAGCATCATATCGACGATCCCTACTTTTCCACACCGAGGACGGTACACTCCTCAGCGGCGATTTCTGGGCCCAGCCACATCCCGCGCCCACCGTCGTCATTTGCCATGGATACCGGATCACCCGGACATACCTGCGTCCTGTTGCAGCTTTAGAATATAAATATGGCTATAACATCCTGCTGTTCGACTTCCGAGGGCACGGCGAAAGCGAAAGTGTAGCAACAAGCGGAGGCAATGCCGAAATACGCGATTTAGAAGCCGCCTTGACTGTTGCCAGCCAACAACCTGAAACGCTTCCAGGCAAAATCCTCATTCATGGATTCTCAATGGGCGCATCCATTGCCTTACTCACACCTCCACATCCCGGTGTTGCCGCTATCATCGCCGATAGTCCATATGCGCGCCTGGACGAGATACTACAGCGTATCGTCCACTGGCAACTCACCGGGAAGAGCACTTCCTGGGCGCCAGCTCTGCACCCTCTGCGCAGCGCTTTTCATGCGCTCTCATGGGCTACAGTGGCAGTAAGCGCTGTTGTCTTCCGCCTGCGCTACGGTTATCCGCTAATCGCGCGTCCAGATACAAGTTTTAAACGCTGGCACTCACAAACAAAAGGCATTATTCGCAAAGACTATCCCCCTATCTTGCTGATCCACGGCATGCAAGATATCGCTATTCCTATTGCTCACGCGCATCAAATCATGACCCAGGCACAGGCACACAACATCACATTGGAAACCTACTTTGTAGAGGAGGCCGCACATTGCGGTGCCTATGGATATAATCCGCAAGAGTATATCCGGGTAATACAACAATTCCTCGCACAACATTTAGGCAACGATTTCCCACACGGACCCCTTGCATGAAATAGATAAACATTATCACTGGTGTTATTCCCAATAGCAAGATACCGGGTTAGAGGTCAGAGCATAGCCAGGAACTGGCTAACACGCAAACTTCAGCCTGTTACCCGCTGGTCTAACTCATTTATTCTTTTATTGGAGTCTCATTGCCCGGTGGAATATCAGGTGCGGCTAATGAGGCGGCCAGTTCTTCTGCTCGCTTCTCGGCGTCGGAGAGCTCCTCTTCGCCGAGTGGGAACTCGTCGCGGTGGGTTCGCTGATAGTTGATCCAGAACGTCACGGTGAAGGCCTGGAGCAAGCCTGCAATAGGCGAGGCGAAGATGGCGCCCCAGGGACCGAAGAGCTCAGCTCCGATTGTCAGTGCCAGCAACGAGATCACCGGTTGCACGCCCACCGCCTTACCGATCAGCCGTGGTGCCAGGACATAACCCTCGAAGATGTGCACCAGCACAAAGTAGGCCAGCACCAGCACTGCCGTAAGCCACCCTTGCGTCAATGCCAGCAGTACTGCCACGGTTCCGCAGAAGATTGTGCCCAGTACCGGGATGAATTCCGTAATGAACGACAAGACTCCGAGCAAGACCGCGTAGGACCCTAAACCCAGGATGGCCATACCCACCCCCACAATCGTACCAATGGTCAGGCACAGGGCGAGCTGCCCCCGGATATAGCCACCAACGACCGTCTGCAAAGTAGTAATCAGCGAACTGATGCGTCCCCGTTGCGTGATGGGAGTGCGGTTGCGCAGCCAGCGCACAGCTCGTGAGCCATCCACCAGCAGGTAGATGCTTATCACCACCGTCAACAGGATGTTCAAAGCTGCGCTCGCGATGCCGCTGAGAATGGGCACGATCCCACCAGCGACGGTGCCAGCGATACTGGTCAATTGCAAACCCAGCTGCTGGGCTATGCTCTCAATCTGATTGCGCGTTAGACCAATACTCAGCAGTATTTTCACCAGGGGCGAATCCTGCCCGTTGCTGCCTGATGTCAACAACTTACTCACGCTCTCGGCGAGAGAGGTCAGCTGGGTAACCATTGTGCTGATAATCAGATAGAGCAGCATGCTCAACAGGATGATGACGATCAGATACACAGCAAGGATCGCGAGGGCGCGCGGCATCACGCGCTTGAAGAGTTCGACCACTGGCGCGATGGCATAAGCGATAAGGGCCGCTACCGCGAAGATCAAGATGGAGGAGATAATGTGACTGGCGCCCGAGAGCACCAGGACGACCAGAACAATGCCAGACAGGATGGTCAGGAGGACGATCAGTCGCCTGGTCCACACACTCGTAGGGGTAGTGCTTTGCTGGGTTGGCTCTCGTTGATTGGACACTGGAAGCATGTTAATAACTCCTTTTGGCTGAGACGTTTGCCCCGCTGACCAGAACAAGCTTACACACTTTTTGGTTAGGAAGCGGGCAGCCCATGTATCCTCACACTGATAGCGTCAATAGCGTCAGCTGAGTCTACTGTAACATTCAGCGTATTATCAGGTCAAGTAGGTCTTCCCTGGCAGTTCTCCCAAAAATCGGAGCCAAGAGTGAAGTGAATTACGCCCTCGTAGGGGCGGGGACGCTTTTCCCTTCATCTCGCCTGACTGCGCAGCAGCGTTGGCGAGATGAATAGACGCCAGCGTCGCTCTTATCCGGGGTATCATCCCCCTTTAACCCCCGCTTCTTGGTGGAATCGCAAAAAGATAAGTACTTGAAAAAATATTCAAATGCATGCATAATTGCAGCAGGGAGAGTTTATTATCTGACCAAATTGCAAGAAATGCATAACAGGCAAACTATGCTTTTGCTGCAAATTAGCACTGGCAAGGGAGCGATCCTACTATGTTATCATCCGATGACACTACCTATAATACTTCTAATACCTCGACCAATCCAACAGCACGCTCGTCTCGTGCGGTAAGCCGTCGAGAAATTATCAATGAAAAGCGCCATAAAAATACCGATATGCTGCCAGCAATACATGGCGAAATAACCAATGGAAAAGCCTCGGCACGGCAGATAGCACATTTACGCGAAGAAAATAGGCGGCTCCGCTGGGAACTGGACGAACTGCAGCGGCAGCTCATGTACTATAAGAACACTGAAATACAACTGGACAAAGAAATACAGGCCGCTCACAGTGGCCATCAAGAGGAAATCGAACAATATGAGATGCACCTGCGCGAAGCAATTGAAGAGTGTAAGCAGCTCCAGGAAGCCAACCAGCAATTAGAACGGCGCTACCAGGAACTCTACCATTCCTTCCACGAAACCGTTGAGGAAGAAGCAAACAAAATGGTAGAAGAGGCAGCCCGCACTCTCGTCCTCACCCCTGAACATACCCCTGCTCTCTTACGCAATGTAGCGCAGACGCTCGAATTCCAGGTAAAACAGACCGAAGATCAACATGTCGCCGAGTTGCTTACCCTCATGCGCCAGGCTCAACGTAAAGCTGAACTACTTGAACAGGAGTTGGCGCATGAGCGCGAGAAAATTGCCGCTGAACGTCAAAATCTCCTGGCTCAACAGTACAAAATAAGCGAGCAGGCCCAGTACCGCTATAAAACAATGAAGCAACACCTGCAAGCCCGCTGGACACTTGCTCTGACGTTGATTGCAACGATCCCACTTCTCCTCGTACTCGTATTCCAATTGCTATTCATTGCTATGAATCTACCGCTGGGTATTGCGCTCTTTATGCCCGTTCTAATCGGTGTAGGCATAGCATTCCTGTTTGTTCGTATGCGTACCGACAATGTTTTGCAACAGGCAAGCAAGAAACTGGATCCAAAACCAACCACCGCACTGCCCAAGCCAAATACCACAACTCCCGCTACAAAAAAAGTATAATGATCGAAGAAAAGCCCCAGGTCGCACGCGCGTGCGACCTGGGGCTTTTCTTCGATCACTAGTTTAAACACTGGAGGTTTTCCAAAGCATTGAGTACAACACAGTTGCTACCCGGCATTACCCAACACAAGGTCAAGACCGATCGACTGCAGATCGCATACCTTGAAGCGGGTTCAGGGATCACTCCCATCGTACTGGTTCATGGCAATTGCTCTTCCTCGGTTTTCTTTCAGGATTTCATGCTGGCATTATCAGCAACAGGGCGCTACAAAATCTACGCGCCCGACATGCGTGGCTACGGCGACAGCGAAGTGTTGCCAGTAAATGGAACACGAGGCGTGCGCGACTTTTCAGATGACCTCAACGCGTTCGCACATGCACTTAATTTGACCTCGTTCCACTTGCTAGGCTGGTCATTAGGCGGCAATATCGTAATGCAGTATGCCATAGACTATCCAGGTAAAGTACGATCACTCACGCTGGAATCACCAGGTTCACCTTTCGGCTTTGGCGGCACGAAAGGTGCAGAGGGAACACCGGTTTGGCCCGACTTTGCGGGCAGCGGAGGAGGAACAGCCAACCCCGATTTTGCGCAACGCATAGCGCAAGGTGATCGTGGCAATGAGCAATATTCACCTCGTACAGTCATGAACAACTTCTATTTTAAGCCAACATTCCATCTGACTCCAGACCGAGAGGAGATGTATCTCACATCATTGCTCTCCACAAGGGTGACACTAGGCAACTATCCAGGCGATATGACCCCTTCGAATAATTGGCCAGCCGTTGGGCCAGGCACCCAGGGCTTTAACAATGCCCTCTCGCCAAAGTATTTGAATCAGGGCAACTTCGCCGGCATCAGTCATAAGCCGCCCGTTTTGTGGCTGCATGGCGCAGACGACCAGATTGTTTCCGATACCTCGCTATTCGACTTCGGCTACCTTGGACAGCTTGGAGCAGTTCCTGGCTGGCCAGGAGCAGAGGTGTACCCACCACAACCCATGAAGTCTCAGGTACGCACCGTCTTGGAAAAATACAAAGCAAAGGGGGGTCAGTATCAAGAAGTGCAACTAGCCGACTGCGGCCATTCGCCTCATGTCGAAAAACAAGAGGAAGTGTTTAAGCTCTTCACACAGTTCGTGGATGCTCATTGAAAGACGCCCATAGGCAAATAGAGTTAAACTCAGCAAGAAGGTTATATGACACGTTTATCAGTTCGCCCAAACGCGCAAGCATCCCCACAAACTCCTATCACGAAGTCGCCGGACCTCGCCGAACGCAGGCTTCGTTGCGTGGGAGCATGGATCTTGCTCTACCTGAGCCTGCAAGCAGAACTTGGCCTGGCATGGGACAGAAACTGGCATGATCTCGTCGGACGCGATCAGTTCTTTACCCCCCCCCACATCATGCTCTACAGCGGTGTGGGGGGAGCCGGTTTGGTGGCTTTGGTGGTTGTGTTGGTAGATACCCTGCGCTATTACCATAAGAAGCCGGGTGTTGATGACAATTCGACTGTAAAAACTCTAGGATTCTTCCACGCACCACTTGGTTACATCCTGTTGGGTTTTGGAGCGCTCACAGACCTGTTGGCCGCGCCACTAGATAATTACTGGCACCTACTATACGGCATAGACGTAACCTTGTGGTCTCCTTTCCACATCATGGGCACCATCGGCGGCATCATGGAGGGACTGGGCATCATCTACGTCTTCGCCTCCGAGACAGTGATTGAGCGTCAGGCGATACATCCGCCACGCCGTTTCCTGGGACTCAGTGGACTTGAATGGGGTACGCTTGTGTTGTTCTCGGCATTCATGAATCTGACCATACCAGCAGTGACGGCTTTCATTCCTGTCACCCTCGGGCCTTTACAGTTCGTAACCTACCCTTTTCCACTGGCTCTTGCTGGCGGATTCAGTCTAATTGCCGCGGTGCAATTCACACACAAGCCAGGCAGTGCAACCCTTACAGCTCTCCTCCTATGGATTCAAACAATATACACAATGGCCTTTGTTCCGCTTGCTATTCGCTTCATGGTCGCTCAGATTGGAATCACCTATCGTTTTCCAGATCGCGTGCCCGTCTTCAACGTTACATTGGCCCTTTTGCCACTACTCTTTGTTGTCTCAGCGCTTATAGTCGATGGAGCTGCTTACTGGCAGCGCAAACAGGGTAAAGCCACGCTCGATGCTCTACCCAAAGTAGGGTTACTCGGTGCCTTCATTGCCCTTACAGCATTGGTGTTTCCGCCATATATCGTCCAGTTTGTTGAAAACATCCCCGCTTTCTTGCCGTTGCCAGCAGGAGTGAGTATATTTGAGCCAAACTGGACCTCCAACCTGCTTACACTTCCTTTCGCGCTCTTAGCAGGGATGCTAGCCGCACTCTGCGGCGCATTTTTCGGAGACATTTGGCGCTGGAATAACAAGTAGGGGCGCGATTATGACTTTTAACAAAATAATCCGGTTATCCGTAGGGGCCGATTGATCGCGCCCACCGCCGATTTATCGGCCTCCGGTAGGTTTTCCCGGTATCCCAATTAAAAAGTTAATCTGCATTTTCGCGCCCTACAAACAATGATACATCAGACCTATCCCAGCAACTCTTCCATCTGCGTCAGGTACGAGTTGAATAGTTGCAGCGCTTGGCGTACTGGCTCCGGTGAAGTCATATCCACCCCAGCCTTCTTCAACAATTCAATACTATAATCGGAAGAGCCGGAACTGAGAAACTTCAAGTAGCGATCAACCGCGGGCTTCCCCTCTCCCAGAATCTGTTGAACCAGCGCCGACGCAGCAGAGATGCCGGTCGCATACTGGAATACATAGAAGTTGTAATAGAAATGAGGAATACGCGCCCATTCTATATCGATCAGTTCATCAATAACTGCCTCTGCACCATAGTATTTTTCATTGATCGCGTGATACATTGTACTCAGCATATCAGCAGTCAGCGGCTCACCCTTTTCAGCTCGACTATGTATTTGCTGTTCAAACTCTGCGAACATCGTCTGCCTGAAAAGCGTGCCCCGAAAGTCCTCCAATGAATGATTGAGAATCGCCAGGCGCTCTGCGGGATCATCATTTGTCTTCAACAGGTACTCGCTAAGCAGGCCCTCGTTCAGCGTCGAAGCTACCTCGGCCACAAAAATGCTATAGTCGCCATACTGAAATGGCTGACGAGTGCGTGTAAAATACGAATGCATCGAATGCCCCAGTTCGTGCGCCAGGGTATACATACTATCCCGCTTGTTCTGGTAGTTCAGCAGAATAAATGGCCGAGTTGTGTACCCGCCACCACTATACGCTCCACCACGCTTGCCAGGTGTCTCAAAGACATCGATCCACCGCTCTTTAAATGCCTGTTTGAGAATTTCGGTATAGTTCTCGCCCAGTGGAGCCAGAGCAGCTACCACGGAATCACATGCCTCCTGGTAGCTTATCTCATCGGCTGTTTCCTTAACAATCGGCACATACAGATCATACATGTGCAACTCATCGAGTTGGAGCAGGCGTTTACGCAACCTCATGTAGCGATTGAGCAAGTAAATATGCTCACCGACCGTCTCTACCAGGTTGTCATACACATTGACGGGAATGTTATTACCTGCCAGCGCCCGTTCGCGACAAGAGCCATAACCACGCTGTCTCGTGTAAAAGATATCCCCTTTGACCTGCGCCGATAGCGTAGTGGCAATTGTATTACGCTGCTTGAGGAACGTACTGTGCATACCCTCGAAAGCCTCTTTACGAACCCGGCGATCGGTGCTACGGATGTAGACCAGGTAATTGCCTTTCGTCAGTTGACCCTCCTCGCCTTCCGCATTCTTGATCAATGGCAGTTTCAGGTCGGCATTATCAATCATCGAGAATATGGCATCTGGACCTTCAGAAATCTCACCTGCCGCAGCTAGTACCGCCTCCACTTCTGTAGAACGTATGTGAGGGCGCTTACGATTTAAATCGTCTAATTGTTGCCTGTAAATGGCCAGCCCGGGGGTTTCCTGCATAAACTTGTCAAGCGTGGTTTCCGCTAATGCCAGGATTTCTGGCTCAATGTAGGAGGCAATAGTTGAAGCGCGAACAAACAATTGCATTGCACGGTCGAACATCCCCTGATACTTGCTATTCGTGGTATCCTCGTCCCTACGCATAGAAGCATACACGAGAAGAGTTTCAAGTTTCTCAAACAGTTCGTCACGCTTCTGTAATACCCCTAGTAACGCTTGCCCACTTTGTGCCAGAGTTTCTTTAAGCGCTTCCAGCTCCGGTAAGCGCTGTTGAAGCGTCTTGAAATCGTTTTCCCAGTCATCATCGGTTGGGAATATACTTTCCAGGTCCCATGTAAATTCTTGTGCTATATCGGCACGCTTCATCAATGTTTGCAACTAATTGTTCTCCTCTATACAGGATAGATACTATTTATTACTCCTTTTCGAGAAGCAAATCGTCTCTATGCCCCCATTTCTCCAGGAAGCGATAGAAATTCCTTTTCCTCAATCGCATTCGCTCGGTATCAGAGAGATTTACATCTTGCAGCAGAGGATGACTGCTGATCGGCAATTTGGGCGTAACCACTGCTCGAGCGCCACTATTACGTATCGCGAAGTTAAAATCAATATCCATGTAGTATGGAAAACGATATCGCTCATCAAACAGACCGATCTTCTTCAGCAGCTTGCGTCGAAAAGCCATACATAATCCATCCACAACTTCTACCTCCAGATCCGTACATTCCTCGAAGTGGCGCAGGTCATCGGTGAGCAAGCCACGGAAACCGGTAATGCCTATCTCGCTATCAGCTAAAACTCGAGCTAGCGGTGTAAAAACGTCGCCTGTCAACTCAACACTGCTGTCGAGCAACAGAATATACTTGCCCCTGCTTTGCTTTAAGCCAATGTTACGCGCCTCAGCCTCGCCCAATGGACGCGATGTAGATAACATACGTAAGCGCACATTATTAGATTGTAGCCCTCCGACCCAGGCATTCAGATTACCCAGTGACCTGTTATCAACCAGTATAATTTCGATTTCGCGGTCTGCAGTCCAACGCAGGACGCTTTCGAGGCAGCGTTTCGCCTCCTCGTAGCTGGTATTTGCCAGTATATTGACTGAAAACTCGCAGCTATCCGTCTCGTCCAGTAATGAAGGCACCTGGCGAGCCGTTCGATAAACAATCCCATCAACTTCAACGCTTGGCAGAATGATCAAGTGTGCACCATGTGGATTATCTTTTATACCATATCCAGCCTCCTCAATTTGCCGTTTAAGAGCATCAGCTCGATCATATTTTCCTCGTCTTCGTAGTTCATCTCGCTCATGTGAGAGCGCCAGAATGTCGGCGGGAATACCAGGGCGCGAAGGTTGTATGCTCATTTTGTTTATCCTTCTTTATAAAAACCACACTATACAACGTCTCTGTCCAAAATTGTACTGCTACCAACCGAGCGCCAGACCATCACAGCGTGGATCAGCAGCTCCTTCGAAAATACGGTTGGATGCATTGATTTGTATTGCTTGTGCATGGCCCATTCCATCCTCCCATGGACCTACGACATTGGTACGGTGTCCTAACAGATCAAGCAGTAACGGAATTCCACTTGGAAAACGATTCTCTAGCATGACTAACTCAACTATATCCCGTTCCATATGCCCATCCACACCACGCTGACCTTGCATAATGCCCCGTCTACCACTCGATGGATGTATACGTACGGGTCCGCTGCGCCAACGAGGCGCCGCTATGGCCTGCTGAGCATTCATGCCAAAATCAAGCATCGCTGAGAGCAATTGCACATGAATCTGTGGTTGCGCATCTCCACCCATCGATCCCACCGCCATAAAGGGCTCACCCTCACGCAAGACCATTGCAGGCGTCAGTGTATGCATCGTCCGTTTTCCGGGCTGTAAGTAATTCACATGTTGCGGATCAAGCGAGAAGTATGTTCCCCGGTTATGTAACATCACACCAGTATCGCCCCCAACAACACCACTGCCAAAACCATTATAGAGGCTTTGTATCAATGAAACGACATTACCCTCTCTATCCGCCACACACAGGTACATGGTATCGCCACCTTTTTCAAGCCCCGCTGCGATACTGGCCGCTGCCCTACGCGGGTTTATCCGTGCGCGCTGCTGTTCGGCATATTCCTTACTGAGGAGACGTTCGACCGGCACATCGACAAAATCAGGATCAGAGATATAACGATCCCGGTCGGCAAAAGCAAGTTTTTTGGCTTCAAGCAAGATATGCAAGTAATCAGCAGTTTGATAACCCAATGACTTCAGGTCAAAACTCTCAATGATGTTCAACATCTCCAGGGCAGTAATGCCCTGTGAGTTAGGCGGAAATTCATAGACCTCGTAACCACGGTAGTTCGTGGAGATCGGCTCTACCCAATCGGAATGATGTTGTTGCATATCTTCTATGCTGAGTACACCACCACACTGTTGTATGTAATCCGTGATCGTGCGAGCCAATGGGCCATGATAGAACGCATCGCGTCCATCTTTAGCCAGCATACGATAGGTGCGTGCCAGGTCGGGCTGGCGTAAGACTTCTCCTGTGCGTGGAGGTCGATTGTTTGGCAGATAGACGCCAGCACTGCTTTCCCATCTTTTCAGTACTGTTTCAGCCATATTACTCAACCAACCACTCAATTTGCTGGTAACTGGCATGCCCTCTTCAGCATAGGTGATAGCTGGGGCAAAGATTGTTTCCGCTGGAAGCGACCCAAAGCGACCCAGCGCTTCGAACCAACCATCGACCGCTCCTGGAACGTTAATCGAGAGTGGCCCTCGTTCGGGTATCTGCTTCAGACCCTGGGAGACAAAAAATTCAGGTGTCATACCCTGGGGAGCACGCCCACTACCATTCAGCGCATAAAGCTTGCGCGACTTCGCATCCCAGATCAGCATAAACACATCGCCACCTGCCGAACTGGTAGATGGATAGACCACAGTCATCGTGGCATTAGCGGCAATTGCCGCATCTATTGCATTACCACCCTGTGTGAGAATATGTACACCTGCCCGGGTAGCAAGATAGTGTGCACAGGCGACCATACCACGAGAAGCAAATACAGGCTGTTCGGAGATCATAGCGGGAGACTCCGTTTCCTAGTAAGGGGCACCAACGGTTTACCAATTGTGCATCACAAATATTATAGCACCAAAAAATGTAGGCCGTAAGCAAATTAGTACCTTGTTATCGCCAACGGAAATGTAAGGGCACCCCTCGCGGGTGCCTGGCTCACCTTACAGGTGCCCTGCTTTCTTTCTTCTGCCCTTCTCAGTCTCATCTCAGCCATTCCACAGAATCAATTCATACTGGCAGGCTATGCTCTAGCCAGACGTTGCACACGAGAGCAGACTTGCTGTCAATAGCGACGAAAAATTGGCCTGGTTCGGACAACTGAAACCGTGTCATAGACGCTTCAGCGTGTCAGTCAATGCAGTTTCCCAAAGGAGGCATCAATGATCCAGTAGAATGCGCAGATTCGGCTGAATCCCGCCGAGGAGACGATTCGGGTCGGCGTGATCCAGATCCGGTTCCTGGTCACGGGTGCCGAATCCCATGGCAGTGCGGCGATCCTCGAGTTGACCATTCCGGCAGGGGCCAAGCTCCCCGCGCCAGCGCACAGCCACGACGCCTCCTAGGCAAATTTTTAATGTAAAAGAGCCTTTCATTAGGTGTCACCACTCATGTGAGTCGGGGTCCAAGCGACCATAAGTTGATCATCTCATGCACAAGAAAGTGAGCAGTTCGATGAAGTTTAAACTCTTTAGTGTCTATGTAGACGACCAGGACAAGGCCCTTCAGTTTTATACGGAGGTGTTGGGCTTTGTGAAAAAAATCGACATGCCGGAAGGGGAATTCAAATATGTCACCGTTGTCTCGCCCGAAGGGCCAGACGATATTGAGTTACTGCTTGAGCCAAACGACAACCCAGCCGCCAGGACCTACCAACAAGCGCTTTTTCAGGCAGGGATCCCTACAACGACATTTGCTGTTGAGGATATTCAACACGAGTACGAACGAATGACAAAGCTGGGTGTGGTGTTTCGGACGAAGCCAACAAAAATGGCATGGGGAACTGACGCCGTTTTTGAGGATACGTGCGGGAACCTCATCGGTCTCCATCAGGATTAATCGGTGATACCGGCTTTGCAGGCACCCCTGTATATTCTTTGACCAGGGAAACGAGAGAACTTTCTCCTTTCCTGGGTACATGAGCGACCTAGCTATCCATCTAGAATTGGAGCAATACGATTATGAGCATTCCAAGCGTTCCTCCTGTGATTACATCACACACACAGCAACGCACCAGTTCGCCACGTCGGGGACCACTCGTCATCTATACTGCTTTGGCGGTAGTCTTCCTACTTAGTGTCGTAGTGCAGGTGTTTCTCGCTGGGGCCGGGATCTTTGCTTCCGCGTCTTGGCTGAGCAGTCATGCACAACTCGGTCACTTACTGCCGTTGATCCCACTGCTCATGCTGATCCTGGGTCTCGTGGGAAAGCTGCCACGTAAAGTCAACTGGTTGACCTTGCTACTGTTTGTCCTGGTTTATGTCCAACCCTGGTTCATCTACATTTCACATGGAATAGGAGTGCCAATACTCAGCGCTCTGCATCCAGTCAATGCTCTGGCGATATTCACACTGCCACTGTACTTGCTCTACAGCACACGCCAGATTTTGCGCTTGTCTCATGAAGGGCGGCGCTGATCTCACTATGAGCATGACGAGGGTTTTTAAGAAAAGTGAACGGCGATTGACAAAAAAGAGAAGGAGTATACGATGATTTCAAAAAAGGTACTGAGCATATTGCTGCTCTATTGCACGCTTGCGCTAACGTTGGTGGCCTGCGGGAACACCAGCCCTGGTAACGCTGGTGTATCAGGGAACACCAGTCCTGATGGTGGATCAGGGGATACTGTCCACATGAACAACGCTGATTTTCTTCAGTCCTCCATCACAATTCATAAGGGGGAGAGCATCACGCTGGTTGCTGACACCGGTGTTCCCCACTGGATTGCGAATGGAGCATGGGAGAACGGCACTGCTCAAGCTGCAAAAGAGGCTGGTGCTCCACAGGTCAACAACGTGCAGATAGATGGGAACAGCTCGCAGACCATCGGACCATTCAACACTGCTGGGACCTTCCACCTCTACTGTGCGATCCATCCAGGTATGAACCTGACCATTACTGTGCAATAAGTTTGGAAGGCCATTCAAATTCGGCTTGACATGCTGGTCAAAGAGAATCTTCTGTGTGAGCTCCCTCTGGCTTTATTTAGGCGGTCCCTGCTTGATGCGTGTCAGCGCCTGGTCTCCTTCTCCCGGTTCCGGCAGCACGAATTCTATCCACCACGTCGCTCCCGCTTCACGATATGACTCAACATGCGCTCGCGCCTTTATCGGATCGTCACCTGGACTGTGTCCCCCTGCTGCGAGATCAAAGGGAGCAGAGCTTGAGCGGTGCTCTTCGATAAAGGTCTTGATCGCACGGATATCGGCTGGCTTGATGGAGCCGTCACCCTGTTCATCGGGCACCTTGGCGGGGCAGAAGCCATCCCAGCGAGCTGCTCTCAGGGCCGGAGCTTTCCGAGGCCAGAACCCACCAAGCCAGATGGGAATACGAGGCTGCTGGACCGGCTTTGGCCAGAAGGTGACCTCGTTCACCTGGTAATGCGTGCCCTGATAACTGAAAGGTTGCCCACTCATCAAGCCTGCGAGAATATCCAACCCCTCATCGAGCATCCCGGCACGCTGCTTCACATCAGCTACCTCGCCAAAGTGACGATCTTGTGCATCACCCAGGCCAACGCTCAGGATGAGGCGTCCGTGCGAGAGGTGATCGAGCGTGATGGCCTCGCGGGCGAGCTGCCAGGGGAGCCGGGATGGCAACGGCGTCACTGTCGTTCCCAGGTGCATCCGCTGCGTGCGCAACGCCATCGCTGTCAGCGTGAGCCAGGGATCGTAGGTCACACCCTGTGTGCCCCAATAGATGATGTAATCTTCCAGGAACACCCCTTCCCAGCCTTCCTCCTCGGCAATGTGTGCATACTCAACCAGTTGTTCAACATTGCCCTTGATGCCTGACAACGGCAGCACCAGTCCATACTTCATAGTATGTTTCTCCTTTGGTTTTCTCTCTTGGCCCAGTATATCCAGAGAGGAAGATACACAGCAATTCCTGCCATCTTCTGTCATATTTCAATGGAAATCGGCAGGAACAGGCAGATGTCACTGTCTCGATGCGTTCTGCTTTCCTCGCTGTGAAACCCTGAATATGTACTAGAGAGAAGGCATGAGAATGCTGTGTCAATGCCTCGCAACAATGGAAACGCGGACACCAAGCCGGAGCGCCCTTGCCGGAGGCGCTCTTCGTGTTGAGTGTCCTCGTGGCCATCCGTCGTCGCCTGATTGGGGCACGGGATCTGATCATCGATAGTGCACCCATCCTCGCTTGGTGCCGTGCCGACCCCGATGCCGTCCTTGGCCATGCTCCTGCCCAGCATCCTCGCCCACTCTTGCGCGGTTATCGCGTGCATACCTTCCTCTGTCGCGGCTCAGGTTTGCCTCTCTTCTTTCTGCTGTCCCCAGCCAATGTGCATGATGCTCCTTTCGCATATCCCTTGTTGGAGTGGGCGGTGCGCCTGTATCAGATCCGCCCGCGCGTCATTCGCTTGGATGCGGGTTATTGGGGGCTGCGCCTCATCGCCTGGATCCATGCCACTCTGCATGCTGTCGCGATCATCCCCTGGAACCCCAAACGGCAGAAGAACCGCTCCTGCTTGCCACCCACTTGGACCAAAGAGGAATTGGGCAAACGCAGCGCCATTGAACGCTTCTTTGGCCGTGTCTTTCTTTTCTTCTGTCTGCAACGCCCTCCGCTCTGTGGCTGGTGGCCATCGCTCGGCAGGTTGCGTTGACCTACACCGCGACCATCATTGTCGCTCTCGCTGCTCAGCAGGCTGGTCGTCCTGATCTCATCCGCTCTCCTAAGCGCGTCCTGGCTCACACCTGGGAGGGTTTATAAGTGAGAAAAGGCTTTCTCTCCTATTGCTGAGGAGCCTGCGGCCTTTGCAAGAGGACAAGGTCGAGCTCGGGCAGGAGCACGACACTTTCCTGCTCATTGGGATCGGTCCGAGCAATCACGGCGAGGCAGGGTTCCGTTTGGCTCCGATTGCCGGGTAAGTGAGGCATGCCTGCCGGGATATACACGTAGTCCCCTGCATCGGCAGACAGGTAGTCGGAGAGCCCCTCGCCGTACCACAGCTCTGCCTGACCACTGAGGAGATAAATGGCGGTCTCGTGGTGCTCATGCAGATGTGCGCGGGCCCGTCCGCCCGGTGGGATCGCAAGAACGAGAGAAGAGCTGTTGCTCTTACCTTAAGGGTCCTGCTCTTCGTCTTTGCGTGCTTTGAGCAAGCGATTGACAAAGCCCTCTCTGTCGACCGACTACCAATAACTATACCCTGGCTCACCGAGTTGAAGCTGGGGAAATGCTGAGATGAAGCTGAAAAAGCAAACACACGTAATGTGGGGGCGAACGGATTGCTCAGAATTCACGTCTTTTGAGGTAAGCTTTTACGCTTTCTCCTGTAGACCCTCCGCCAGTTCTTTCACCCTTTGCACGGCATCTTTATGGCAAATCACCGTCTTATCATCCATCTCGATCACCACCACATCCACCAATCCGATCGTGTAAACCTGTCTCTGTGTGTTATTGTACACAAAAATATTGGAACTTCCTATTCCCTTGTGATGTCCAACGTATCGTATGCCATACTTGTCAGCCGGAAAGAGCGAAGCATATTGTTCCCAATTACCCACGTCATTCCAACCAATATCAACCGGAATAACCACCAGATTTTTTGCTTTCTCCATGACGCCATAATCGATAGAGATTGCTTGCAACGTCGGCCACAGTTCATCGAGAGTGGCACGTTCCTGTGCCGTCCCCGTCGCATCGACAATCGTATCGAGTTTGCGCGCCAGTTCTGGCAGGTGCTTGCGCAGTTCTGCTAGGATAGTTTCCACTTTCCACACAAACATACCACTATTCCATACATAGTGGCCATCCTGCAAGTAGACCTGCGCCGTCGTTACGTCCGGTTTCTCCACAAATCTCTCACCATAAAATGCCTGGTGGTCAAATCCTTCAGTGAGCGGTGCAGCGTAGCGAATGTACCCATATCCAGTCTCAGGTGAGGTGGGCTTGATGCCGAGTGTCACAAGATACCCCTGTTCGGCTAACTTAGCAGCCAATCGAAGCGCCTGATTGAACATATCAACCTTTGCAATCATATGGTCAGAGGTCAACACGGCCATGATCGCCCGCGGATCTCGCCGTGCAATAGTTGCAGCTGCCCAGCCTATCGCGGCTGATGTATTGCGACCTACTGGCTCACCAAGTATATGTCGAGCGGGCACTGCAGGCAGGTACTTATGCACCAGTTCAACCATACCGCGGCCGGTCACTACCCACACCTGTTCAGGCGGAATAAGCTTTTCTACTCGCACCAGCGATTCCTGTATCATGTTTCTTCCATTGGGAAGCGGGAAAAATTGCTTAGGGAAATTTGGCGTGCTGAGCGGCCATAACCTTGTGCCGCTTCCACCAGCCAGAATTACCGCATTGAGGTGTTCCATATCCACGACTACTCCTTAACACCGTTTTGCTGTAAGACACGAGTTTTAGCTCGTATCCAGCTTTTTTTGTGTATGAATGATGCAAGGATTGTATAGGGGGAAGCGCTTCGTGTCAAATGCTCCAATATTATTTACTTTCTCCCTCCCCAAATCGCTCAGAAGGATGGAGAGCCAGGGTATCATTCCCCTTTAACCCCCGCTTCGTGATAGAACCACATTCCTAAAATGTTGCGCATTTGCATGTTACAATACACCTAAATGCAGCTTTAACACCAGCTATAATACAGATAGCTTGCACTTGAGTGCGTGCATATAAATAGAAAGACCAGCAGAAATGCAAGAGGAGCGTACAGGGATGATAGAGGAGGCTCAAGATCCTGAAATCACTGTATCAGAGCATCTCCAAAGGGATAAAGAAACACCTCTACCTCGGCAAGTGTTCCGAAAACTAACCGCCATCGAAATCGCCGAAGGAGCCTTAATGGCTGACATCGGGGTCATATTCCAACTACTAATCAAAGTGCTGCCAGTCGGAGGTGGCATTTTTCGACTCCTCATTCCCATCATATACACGATAATCGTTCTGCGACGTAGCTTCTATGTTGGCTGCATGAGCCTCGTCGTCACACTCTTCATAGCAGCGTTGATTAGCGGCCCAGGCGCCTCCTTTTTCATGCTCTTGGAATGCGGGGCAGGACTATTCATGGGTTTGACCATGAAATATCATATGCGTCACCTCGCCATTCTTTTCCTGGGTGTAACAAGCGGCACGCTCGCTTTTTACATCCTTCTCATCCTCTTTGATCTCATAACAGGCATACCACTGAGAGGCTTAGCCCTGAGCGTTCAACTTACATATAAATCAGTAATTGGCCTTGTGGGCTTGATTGTATCACTTGTTGGCCTGAGCAACTGGTGGCAGCACAGTATATTACCACCCTTAAACTCCCTCGCAAATCTAGCTTTTACCTATTGGTGGATAACTTTTTATATTATTAGCTGGGTCTTCATAATGCCCGTAGTCATCGTTGTCTATTACATCACCAATCTCTTTGTCCGCCTGCTTGGCTATCAAGTGCGTCCATTCCCCGGCGGCAAATTAGATGACTTAGTGTATTGGATCCTGCGCAAGCTCATCAAACTCATTCCTAAAGGAAGTATCGGCAAGCACTGGTTAGCACAAACTCTTACTAGAGAGGTTCGCCGGCTAGGCATAGCAAGGCAAAAATTAAAAACATGAATCAACCTCACCCTCCTCTAATCGACATACAAGACATAACCTATACATACCCTGTTCGCAACACACGGGCAGGTGAATTACACCCTACCCAGGCCCTTAAGGATGTGCGTCTACAGGTACAGCAGGGGGAGTATCTCGTCTTACTGGGTCATAACGGCAGCGGCAAATCAACGCTGGCACGCCATTGCAACGCCTTACTCACACCCGGTAATGGGCGTGTCCTGGTAGCGGGGCTTGATACATCAGAGAAGGCCAACCTTCGCACGATTCGCGATATGGTAGGTATGATCTTCCAGAACCCTGATAACCAGATCATTGCAACCGTCGTTGAAGATGATATCGCCTGGGCACTCACCGTGCGCGGTCTGCCAATCCCTCTTATCAATGAGCGTGTCACATCCGCCATGGAAGCGGTCAATATCACCCATCTTCGAGGTCTACCGCCCCACCGGCTCTCAGGTGGACAACGCCAGCGGCTCGCGATTGCTGGAGTGCTGGCATTGCGTCCACGATGTATCATCGCAGACGAGGCTACAGCCCAGCTCGATCCGCTTTCTCGCGGCGAGATCGTTGGCTTGCTCCATCAACTCAACCGGCAGTTTGGCCTCACCATTATGCATGTCACGCACCTGCTTGAAGAGGCAGCCCTGGCACAGCGTATTATCGTCATGGAGCACGGCAAGATCGTCATGGAGGGAACACCAGCGTCAATCTTCGCGGACCTTGAACGATTACGTCAATTAAAACTGGCGATTCCCGAACCTATCGAATTAGCAGTTCGCCTGCGTCATGCAGGCATTTTCATCTCGCCAGAAGCATTGACGGTGGATGCGATAGCAGGGGAGATCGCTTGGTGAAAGAATCTATCATTATCGCCAAAAATCTAACTCACATCTATCAAACCAACCAGTCTAGCCCCTTACAAAAAGCGGCGCTAACCGATATCAACCTGGAGATCACAAGAGGTAGTTGTGTCGCGATCATCGGCATTACTGGTTCCAGTAAATCAACGCTTGTACAACATTTCAACGGACTCCTGCGCCCAACTTCAGGCACAGTCATCGTCAATGGTGTAGATGTGAACGCTAAAGGCTTAGACCTGGCGCTCCTGCGACAGCGCGTCGGCATGCTTTTCCAATTCCCTGAAGCGCAGCTCTTCGAGCGTACCGTCTATGCAGATGTCGCCTTTGGACCACGGCGCATGAAGCTTGGTCGCCACGAAATACGCACTCGCGTCCTCACTGCTCTGGATATGGTCGGTTTGCCACATCGCGAATTTGCGCAGCGTTCACCTTTCGAGCTAAGTGGTGGTCAAATGAGGCGAGTTGCGCTGGCAGGAGTCCTTGCCATGTCGCCCACTATACTGGTACTCGATGAGCCAACAGTGGGACTCGATGCGGATGGGCGAATCGAGTTCTACTCCTATCTAGGACGTATTAGGCAAGAAAAAGGCGTTACTATCGTGCTGGTATCACACGACATGGCTGAGGTAGCGTCGCTGGCCGATTGGCTCTTTGTGTTGCATGACGGACAACTGGTAATGCAGGGCACACCGCTTAGTGTCTACAACCAGGGCGACGTGCTGCGCAAGTGGGGTTTGGCTACACCCCCTCTCAACGAACTACTCACATTACTTCGCAAGAAAGGATTGACAATTCCCGAAGAGATATTCACCCTTGAGGAAGCCTTCGCGCTGTTACAGAACAAAATGAATACTTTAAGAAATGGATAAATAAATATGTTTAGGAATATCTCATTAGGTATCTATTATCCAGGCGACAGCCTGTTGCACCGCCTGCAGGCCAGAACAAAGCTACTGGTCATGCTCTGGCTTGTCATATACTTTGTGATAGCAAACCAACGTCAATGGCACTTTTTACCATACATTGTCGCTATTATTCTGCTTTTGTCAGCTACGGTCCTATCCGGTATCTCTCCTCGGCACCTCTGGCTGCGCATGCGTTTACTCGTCCTGCTGGCTCTCCTTGGAGCTATTCCTGCAATTTTTTTCCCAGATCCCAGAGGTATTCCATTACACACTATTGGTCCTTTTCTCATCCCCTATACTCGGATCCACTTGCTAATTATCGTCTACACTTCCTTGTTGGCCATCTTTATCCTGCTGTTCTTGCTACCAATCCCGGCATTTCGCACTTTCAGGCAGTATCGCTGGGTCAGGCGCATAAGCATACTATTTATTCTAATCGCACTCATCGCGCTAGGTTTTCTCTTGCTCACCCGTAACGCAACTCCTACCAATACTTTTTCCATAGGTCCGATTATTATAACTCAGGAGGGTGTATGGGTCGTCATGGCATTCTTCGTCGTTTTTCTGGTGCTCTACGCACTTTCACTTCTACTGACCATAACAACCACTCCTATTGCCCTGATCGAGGGATTGACGCTCCTACTCAAGCCATTACGCTGGCTGCGACTACCCGTCGATGATTTTTCATTGATGACCCTGATAGCCCTGCGCTTCATCCCAACCCTCATAGACGAAGCGGAACAACTGCTAAAAGCTCAGATCGCACGCGGCGCAAATTATTCACAGGGCACCATACGTGAACGTCTACAAAGCCTGGCTGCCCTGTTTTTGCCATTCATCCAGGGCACACTGCGTCGAGCTTCCGAGCTTGCCACGGCTCTCGAGGCACGTGGCTACGAAGTCGACGGTCATCAAACACTCCTACACGAAAAGTCCTTCGGCACCGCTGATTACCTCGTCCTGTTCATTGTTGCACTCACTACGATAGGAGCACTCATCCTTTGAACCACCCATCGAGTAGCACACTTGGACATAACCCCTAATTAAGCCGACCTACGACATGCACAACACGCTTAATACCCTGTTTAGGCTAATGAATAAACGACGCCATTTCGGCTCGCAGGTGCGACCGCTCGTATATAATATAGATGGCAAATGAGAGAGGTTTGAAAAGGGAGAACAGGTATGATACTTTCTTCTCAACTCTACTGCAATACCTGTGGTGCAGCCAACCAGGACCAGGCAGAGCATTGTTTCGTCTGTGAAGCGCCTTTGCATGCTCCTTGGAGGGAACCATTGCTCAAAGAGCGTTATCGTATTCTTGTCCCTGTGGGACAGGGCGGCTTTGGGGCTGTCTACCAGGTAGAAGATACCCAGCATGGAAATCGCCTCCTCGCTCTGAAGGAGATCAATTTGAGTGCTCTTACCCCCCAGGAGGCGATTGAAGCTACCGATGCCTTCAACCGCGAGGTGCATTTGTTATCTGACCTGACACACCCCCACCTGCCACGAATCTACGACCACTTCAATGATCGAGAGCATTGGTATCTCGTGATGGACTTCATCGAGGGCGAAACGCTGGAGCAGTACCTGGAGAGAACACGGAGTGGACGCCTGCCGCTAGAAGCAGTCCTCGATATTGGTATCCAGCTCTGTACCGTGCTTGACTACCTCCATACGCGTGAGCCGTCCATCATCTTCCGCGATCTCAAGCCAGCCAATGTGATGCGAACCTCTGCCGGTCATCTTTACCTGATTGACTTTGGCATTGCTCGCCACTTTAAACCAGGACAGCCAAGGGATACTATCCCACTTGGCTCCCCAGGCTATGCTGCCCCAGAACAATATGGCAGAGCACAGACAACTCCTCGGGCAGACATCTACAGCCTGGGAGCTTTACTGCACCAACTTCTGACAGGGAACAACCCCGCGCAGAATCCTTTCCGCTTTGAACGATCACCATTGCAAGGTCGATCGATTCCTCAGAGGCTCCAGTCATTGGTGTTGCAGATGGTCGAAATGGAGGTCACCAACAGGCCGTCTAGCTTGGTGCTGGTCAAGCAAGCATTAGAGCAGATGGTGGCTGCCTCACGGCCCGTAGGGACGCTCCTCTCCACTTGCAACCACTACAGGCTGGTACTGACTCTGGCCTGGTCGCCAGACGGCACCGCTCTCGTCTCTGGGACCGCTAATCGTGTCCTCCACGTCTGGAATGCGATGACCGGTTGCCATAGGTTCTCTTATGCTGACCCTTGCAAAACGTATGCATGGGCCTCTTCTCTCGCCTGGTCCCCCAACGGGGCGTATATTGCTTGGGGAAGCGATGACAGGACGGTGAAAGTCTGGCAGGTGGAACAGGATGGCTCTCTCACGCTGAAGCCAAAGTTTACCTATCGCGGGCATTCTAACTGGGTTAATGCTGTGGCATGGGCACCCGATGGCAGGCGCCTTGCTTCTGGCAGTGACGATAAAACTGTACAAGTGTGGCAGATGGGCAGTACGGCTACAGATGCCGGGGTTGAGACCTTTCGCGGTCATTCCTTTTCGGTGGCGACCTTAGCGTGGTCGCCCGACGGCAACTACCTTGCTTCTGGTGCAAATGATGCAACCATCCATATTTGGGATGTTGACAGGAATGAGACGGCTCTCATCTATCGCGATCATCCCTTTGGAGTCAATACCCTGGCATGGTCGCCTGATGGCACGCGTATCGTCTCTTGCTCCTGGGATAACATTATACGCGTTTGGGATGTCGTCACCGGAAACACACTTTTCACCTATCACGGTCATTCCAATGTGGTAAACGTCGTGGCCTGGTCCCCTGATGGCAAGCACATCGCTTCTGGAGGCCGTGATAAGACGGTGCAGGTGTGGGATGCGGTCACAGGCTGCCTCAAGTTTACCTATCGTGAACATTTCGGGTGCGTATGCGCTGTCGCATGGTCGCCCGATGGTACACACCTTGCCTCGGCAGGCAACGACGGGACAGTGCAGGTCTGGCAGGCCGTTTGACAGGCCCCTCTCACCATGCCAGGGTACTGAAAGCTGAATCGGGAGAGGGAGAGCTCTTAGCCGCGAAGTTGCCTATATGCCTGCTTACCTCTCGCGTTCAGGCTTTCCTACATCCTCACCGCTCAGGCCAAGAAAGGCTCGTAGGGGGCCAAAGAAGGCATCAGGACATTCTAACCAACCCAGGTGACCACACTGTGAGATCACCACGAATTCAACTTCTGCGCTCGACAATGCAGACTTCGTGGCTTCCGCCCAGTTTATGCCAAACGGATCAGCCTCTCCCCACAGGATCAGGACCCGGTGATCCAGCCTTGCAACTTGCTCTGTCAAATCGAATCCTTTTTCGTCTGCTCGCTTTCTTATGAACGCTGATCCTGTATGTGTTTGAGCAGTGCTGGATCGTTGGGCAACAGTCCAACTGATGCCATACGAGGAAGCAACTCTGCCCAGATGGGCTCCTTGGAAAAGACTTCACCGAGCACGGTGAGTGCCTCTTGCTCCTTGCCTGCCATGAACAAGATCTGGGTGCCTCGAAACTTGAGTTCCGTGATGTCTGGCCGCAGCCCCATCGCTTTCGTGAGCAAACTCACCGCCTCGTCAAATTGCTGTGCGAGAGCCAGCTCGTTACTCTGATCAAAGAGCAGCCAGGCCTTGCGCAGGGAGACGAGGCGTTTGAGTTCCTCGACCGGGCGCGGGTGATCGTCGACACGTACATCAAACAGGCGTCCGTACCACGGCTTCTGCTGCCGTTCGCCTGAGACGATGAGCAGGGCCGCTGCCTGCTGCCCTCGGATGTCTCCGCCAGCTGCCTGAGCCGCCTCAAGCGCGGCGATCATGCGGTCCGCCAGGTCCCCTTCAGCCTCCTCGTAGGCCCGTTTCATCGTCGGCCAGACCGCGTCATTCACCATCATGTTCGCCTGGACAGAGAAGTTGTCTCCAGTCAGATATCCGGCAGCAGGAATGCACTGGCTACCGGTGTGAACGGCGACGGCGCCTAGTGGGTCCACCAGGGCGACCTGGCGGATCTCACGTCCCTCATCGTGCTTGAGCAAGATTTCCAACGCCTGTTCTGCATTCAGTCCCCCTCGCATGAGGGCAAGTCCTTCCGGTCCATAGTCCATGTTGGCAAATGCCTGGGTCGCGACCGCTCCCACGCCTGCCTCGGCCCATGGTACAGTAGACCCAACAGAGAAGTAATGCGATTGCACAGCGACGCCCATTTGACCTGTGCGGGGCTCACAGGCCACGATGGAATACGTGTGCACGAAGGGATCAGTGCTGCTGGGAGATGCTGTGAACATAGCTGTCCTTCCTTTCTTTCATTGCTTGGTGCCTCTACCTGGAAGAATACCAGCAATATGCCTAGTGCACATCGTCGAAAGTTACTAACTTTGGATGGTTAGCAGGAGCGGAAAATGCGGAGGTGTAGTAGATAGAACTGGCTTGCTACGCCCACACCTTCGCGTTGTGGTATACCACCTCCGTCGTCGCATCGTAGGCCCCTCCAAATACACCTATCATCCCGTGGCTGGAGATAGAGTTCGTATCTCTCACCGGGCCTGCCACATGCTCACCATTCACATACAGATTAAAACTGTTGCCATTAGCAACAATCGCGATAGTATTAGACTGATTTAAGCCTGCATGGAATGCAGGTAATCCCTGGGACAAACCCTCCGATATCTTGTGGCTACAATCTTTTCCTATACATGCATCAAACGCATATCTGCCGCTTTCGAATACCTCAAAATAGTAATAGTTATTCCCACTGCTCCTGATAGCTATGCCTCCCCCGTCAAAAGATTGGCCTGCCTTCACAAACGTCATTTCTACCTGGTACGTAAAATTGCTGAAATTGGTGGTAGTAGCAAAGCATGATCCACCAAAATGAGGCATATCAACCACGTGATACGCACCGTTTCCGAACTGGCAGGAATTTTCCGTAGTGCTATCACTGTATACCTCCCATTGATGACCATGGTTGTTATCGCTCAACGGGTCATTAAGCACCAACGATCCGGCATAAGGTGGGTAGGGATTGGCTTTTGAAGCAATTTCTGTCGCCGTGGCATTGCTATAAGCAATTGCTTTGGCTGTGGCTGTGCCATTAGCTATAGGTGTTGTCGCCGAATTAGCCTGGGCAGTAACGGTTACGCTAACGTCTGGACCTTGCTTGGAATAGTGCCCGCCATAATAATAGAACAATCCAGCGCTGCCAGCCACCAATAAACACACCAGTACAACCAGAAATAATACACTGCCTCTGGATGATTTTCGACGACGACTAGCAATTGCTGATCCATTGCTAACAGTGCTTCCGGCATGCATAGTGACAAATGGTGAATCGGGCAATTTGTTCCCATCCCTACCAGATAATACGTTTGGAGCATAGCGAGCAGATATTTCGCCCTCGCTGGCAGGTATAGTGGTGCCACTATTTACGGTAACTCTATCACCTGTAACCAGGACCGCAGAACCATCTCTTTCGGTAGACCGATCATTAATGAGAAGTGGTGCATCATACCTTGCTGTATGCATAACTGATAGGGTCAAATGTACCCTACCTGCTGAACCACCACCGGTTGATTCACTTTGGTCCAACACACTAATAACCTGCCCATCACGAGCACCCGAGGGTATCTTAATGCGTATCTGTCTTCCTCCGGGAAGCGTCAAGGTACGATTGGTACCAACTCTTGCCTCTTCCTCGCTGATAGCCAAAGTAGCTTGCTGATCACGACTACGAGGCGTTTTTAGCGTTGTGCCACCAAGTGTGTTCGGCGCTTTAATGTACACAGATTGGTCAAAACTTGAAGCGCCTACAGAAATTGAGGGATTGATACTACGTAGCGCCTGCCGAAAGGCAAATGCGAACCCAAGGATAGAGGGAAATCGCTCTTCAGGCCTCTTCGCTAGCCCACGCAAGAACACTACATCAATTGCCTCTGAGAGACCGGGCTTTAGAAGGCTGGGTGCCTGCGGTTGTGTATTAACATGCGCATACATCATTTGCATGGGTGTTCCCCTAAAAGGAGGATGACCCGTGAGGAGTTCGTAGACCATCACCGCCAATTCATACTGATCGGTTGCGGGGACGGGATGACCTTCCCACATCTCAGGAGCCATATAGGTCGGAGTACCGCGAATGTTTTGACTCGCTCTGGTGGTCAACATACCGAGTTTTGCGATCCCAAAATCAGTCAGCAGAAGATCAGGGCGCTTTGGATTTTCTCTGCTGCTACGTACCAGGAAATTGGATGGTTTCACGTCCTGGTGCACGACCTGGTGGTCGTGCGCATACTGGAGTGCTGCCGCCGCTTGCTGCACCATCTGTTCAACATTTTGTAATGATAAAGGGGCATAGTCACTCCTTTGTAGCCAATTTGCCAGTGATCCCTCCTCGCGATACGGCATAACCATGTAGATGAGTATTGCACCATTTATACTTTGCTCGCCATAGTCATAGAGAGTTAAGATCCCAGGATGATCAAGCATGGCAATTGCTTTGGCCTCACGCTGAAACAGGCGTGTGGCTTCTTTCCAACTTTCAGTCCCAGGATAGCCTGCAAGTTCTGTTCGAAACACTTTGATGGCCACTTGCCGGTTGATGCCGGGATCTTGCGCAAGGTAAACTTCGCCCATACCACCGCTACCTATAAGTTGTATAAGGCGATAGCGACCAAGTTGCTGCCCTTCAAGTGACATATCTTCACCTCGCAGATTATTCTGCAAAACACTATCCTGGATACTTTCATCCCCCTGAAAGCGCCATTAGTATAGCACAACCTTAATCGCGGTAAAAGAAAAATGAGAATTCTGTCTGTTGCGTGCTGCTAGGGGCTATATCCCTGAACTGGATTTGCGGGTCTCCGTCCACAAGTGTTCCCAACAACTCTTCTCATCTCCCTGGGGAGGGCCTTGAATACTTGGCAACTGCCCTGAGTTTGTTAAAGTTTTCGTTGCCAGAACGTTATGATTATGGTATGCTTTGCAAACAGTCAAGGACAACTGTCACTACTCATTATTTCGAGCGAGACATTGGGAAACGAAGGGCAACAACCACCCCTGCCACAGCAGGGATCACCAGATCAACAGCAACAACCATACTATGGCTGGCAATATGACCAGGACCATCCAGGTCAATTGGCACAGCAATCTCCTGTTTTACCTCAGCAGCCCAACCATCCCTCACAACAACAGCCAAATGTCAATTCGCAGCAGTACCTCGGGCCATCATCCCCTCAGCAATTGCCGCCTCAGTACCGGCAGCCGGTACAGGATATGGGTACCTCTCTGGGCTATGGGCAGGGCATGGAATACCAGTACTTCAATGTACCCCAGCCCTCCCAACCCCTTCCGCAATTGCGACAAGCGCGCTTACAACAACTGCGTGAGGAGCGCATGCGTCGTCAACAACGACGTATGAATTCGGATATCGCCAGTCTGATTCAACGTAAGAGAACCAGGCAACCATCCAATCTCGCGCCTCCGCCCGCTATCATGCCTCCTGTCCCTCCCTGGAGCCAGGGTGCGCCACAACCGCATGTACCAGCACAAATGCCACCAGTGATACCAGCGCCGCCAGGTGAAGTATCACCCAGGTTGCCACCGATCATGCAACGTAGTCCATCATCTCTCCCCGGGGAAGCGAACGAGCATCTACAATCCTCCGCTCACGCTGCCGAGGACACAGGCATGATACAAAGGGCACGCATTGGGCGAGCAACACTCATCCTCACAGGAGCCCTCATCGCCAGTCGCATACTGGGCCTGCTTCGCACATCGATGTTCGCCGCTGTATTCGGTACAACCAATACCTCGGATGCATTTATCCAGGCATTTCTCGTACCTGACCTTATCTTCAACATGGTTGCTGGAGGAGCACTCAGTTCAGCCTTCATACCGGTCTTCACCCAATATATGATAGGCGAACGCGATGAGAAAACGGCATGGCACATTGCCAATTCCGCGCTTAACCTTGCCGTTGCCATTATGATGGGCCTTGCCTTGCTAGCGATCATTTTCGCTCCCTGGATAGTACCTCTCTATAACCCTGGTCTGCACGACCAACAGGAACTTAACTTGATCATTTCGCTCTCCCGTATCATGTTCCTGCAATCGATTATCCTCGGGGCAGGAGTCATTATCAATTCCGTACTCAATGCAAAACAGCATTTCCTCCTGCCCGCCATAGGCACCGTCCTTTACAATGTAGGCTTAATCATTGGACTCATACCCGGCCTATTTCTTGTTAACAAGTCAACAGCTGTTTATTTTGCTACCTTTGGAGTGGTTTTTGGAGCGATTTTACAGGTTGGCGTTCAGGTCCCCGGCGTGATCAAAGTCGGAATGCGCTATCAATTTACTTTCGATTGGCGTCACCCGGGCGTAATTCAGATCGGTCGCCAAATGGTGCCACGCGTCATCAACTCGGCAATGCTCTACTTCTCTTTCTTTGTTGACCGCAGCCTCATTCTACTTATGGCTGCAGGTGTTGGGCTGCCCGCGGCTAACGGCCTCATTACTCAGTATTATCAGGCCTTTCAACTGGTGTTGCTGCCGTACGGGATATTTGGCTTGGCGCTTTCGACTGCCGCCTTCCCAACTCTGGCTGAAAATGTCACGAGAGGACGTATAGACCGCTTCCGTAGTATCGTTCAAGATACCTTGCGCACCATCATGTTCATGTCGATACCCTCTTGTGTGGGACTGATTGTTCTGGGCTTTCCCATCATACAGGTATTGCTCGAACATGGCCAATACAGTTTGACCAGCGCAACAAATACGACAGTTCCTCTGGCGTTCTTCGCAATCGGCCTACCCGGCCTGGCAGCGGTTGAGATACTCACACGTTCATTCTACGCCTTTCGAGACAGCAAAACGCCTGTAACCGTTAGCGTAATTCAATTTATCTTCAAAATCGCCCTCAGCCTGCTGCTAATCCAGGCTTCTGCTTGGGGCTTGAAATGGGGATTGGGTGGATTGGCCCTCTCGACCTCTATAGCGGGATTACTTGAGGCATTTGCCCTTTTGTGGCTGCTCCAAGAACGTATTGAAGGCCTTGAACTACGTAAACTTGGCATCTTTGCAGCCCGCGTTCTACTCGCCTCCCTGGCTATGGGCTTAGCTCTGCTGATTGTTCGTTTCCTGCTTGACCTGGTCCTGGTGACGACCAGCGAGCAATACTTGGGATTCGGCGGCACCATCCTTGCTTTCATCAAGTTGCTTATCGAGTTAGCCGTAGGCCTCTTCGTTTATATTCGCGCTACGCGCCTGCTGAGCATCGAAGACTTCTGGAAACAAGGACCAGTCAAGCGCGTACTCGAACGCCTCAGATTATCCTGGATTTAGGATATCACTACTCTTTACGTCTTCAGCCAGTCTATCGGCTAATTTTAAACCTCTTAGGGCCGTTCGATGAGAAATTCTCTACTCTTTCCGGCTGAACCTGCAGAATGTGAGCGACTATGCTGCTACTGCTTGGTTGAGTAGACTAGGGCAACGACTACTCCAAAGACCATGTGATTAAGCAAGATGGCCACCATTACCGGTAATCCGTTGATTAATTCGGACAACTGAGGATACATGCGAATAACCACGAGTAGCAGCAATATGACCAGTATGCCATGAATGGCACCAAAGATGAGCCCCCACCACCACGTGGGGCTGCCGATCCCTACACTCCATAAAGCAGCATAGATAATGGCAAAGAGGATGCCCATGGCAAAGTGGATTGCCCCACCCAGCGTAACAGCATCTTGCTTGCTTGAAGCGGCTAGCGAGCCTAACGTACTGACGACATCTATTCTTGGCAGGCCTATCAATGGCCCTCCATAGATGAGAAGGAGCATAGCCATTCTGCCAGTCGAACCAGCGATAATGGCATCACGGACGTGGACGAACAATTGAAGATGAAGCAAGGCTCAAGCTCCTTTCGTTCAGGAGACTATGTGCTCTAACTCCGCTTTGCATGCATACATTCCAGCCAGATGAGAGAGTAAGCATTGTCTCAATGCTTGCACGTGAAGCGGTACAAACAATGATGACTGGAAGCAGCAATTATATTGATCTTATTTGGATACTACGAACGAATAATGAACCGTTATTCCTGTTTATCTTTCAAAACAGGTACATCCTTCATCCCAGGCACCTTAAACACCATGCGTACAGAACCGAAATGCAGCACATCACCATGCTGCAACAGTTCCGCCTTCAAAGGCGTAAGCGTCAACTCACCCAGGCGCGTTTTGTTGCGACTCTTCAAGTCTTCGATATAGAAAAACGTTTGCTCAAAACGTATACGAGCATGCTGGCGCGAAATAGTCATACGAGGATCAATAGCCGTAAGATTGATCTCGGGGCTTAATCCTCGCTTGGGGTCAGCCCGTCCCACCACCACGGACTTGTCTTTAATAGCAAACCGCTGCCTCTCCTCACCCTCTTTTTCGAAATACAAATACGCATACACTCCCTCTTGCTCGGGAACGACTGGTGTACGTTTAACAGTTTGACCCCCTTCGCTGAGTGTATCACTCAATGCAGAATCTCCCTTTGCAGGAGCAGAGGGCATTTCATCGGTTGAAGAAGCGCTCTTCACAGTTGGTACTTGGCCCGCAGCCGCAGGCGGGGTGAGCGGAGCACTATCTACATCACGCCATTGAGGCCCCGGCGACCTATGCCTGATCGGCATCAGTTCTAATACCTTCAATAATGTCGCGGCATTTTGGAAGCGCTGTACTGGATCCTTCGCCAGCGCGCGATCTACCACGTCTTGTAATACTTGAGGTGTATCATGTCTGTATTGCGACATGTGGGGGACTGGACTGCTGCTTTGGAGTAAACCTGTCTCAACTGGAGTGCGCCCAACAAACGGCAATCGACCTGTAATCAACTCAAACAGCAGTAACCCCAACTGGTAAACGTCGCTCCACGGGCCAATCTGCCCACCTTGAATATATTCAGGCGGCACATAGCGCGGATCGAGATACCCGATATCGTCAAGCCGCTGGCTATTCACATAGCCCAGTTGTTTGAGCAACAGGCGTAGCCCTACATCATCGAGTTGCACGCGATCTGTATTCCCAACCATATCTACTGTGACCAGTTGGGGTCGCATGTCCGTATCAACTACACCCTGTGCTTCCAATGCCACAAGCCCCCGCGCCATTTGTTGCACCAGGTCGATCGCTCGCTGCAAATCGATATTCTCATTATCCAGCACATGTCGCAACGTGATACCCCGTGGAGGATCAGTGGCAATATAAGCACGCGAGCCATCAACGCCCCAGTCATAGACATGGATTACGTGCGGAGACTGTACCTTTCGCCGCTGCTCAAGTGATTCAAGCAGCCTCAGCGCAGTCTCAGTTTCAAACATAGGAGGCAACTGGAGTACCAGCAGTCCCACCACGTTACTGGTGTTGCGATTGTAGGCAGTGTACACAGTAAGGATTGGGCCAGTTGTAATTACCTGCCCTACTTGATAGATACCACCAATCAGTCGAGGGTTTTTTCGTGCTTCTTCTAGCATATGCCGGTCCCTCATCGCCATTTTGGGAGTGCAGAGGATTTCACCCTTATCATATCATGGTATGCAACTATCAATTGTACAATTGCTTGCCTATATAGTCCTTAATAGCTTGCCAGTTACCATTCTTTGGTAACAGAATATCCTGACCATCATCTGATTTTGCGTCCATCAGGACATTTGTAAAGCTCAACCCCACGCGATGTGCATTGTTCAGATCCATTTTCATGGCAAACGCTGCCAGGTCAGCCAATGACAAATTCGAATAGATGGTATGTTGCAGCGCATTCATCGCGTTGAAGAAACTGGGCCAGTTGTGCCAATCCTTCAACTTACTTAAGGCAGCTTTCATGATAATTTGCTGCCTTGCCGATCGCGCAAAATCGGTACCCTCCGCTGGGTTGTCAATCACTTCACGGGCGCGGGCATATTGAATCGCCCTCGTGCCATCCATATGCTGAAATCCTTTTGAAAAGTGTACCTTTATCCAGCTCGCATCAATATTAGGATCGTCATTCTTCGGATAATAGGCGGTGAATGCATCAGGAACATCTACATCAACACCTCCAATAGCATTAATGAATTCGCGGAATCCCGTGAAATTGATGGTCATCCAGTATTTAACATCCAGGCCGGTTACCAGCGATACCTTCTGCGCAATCGCATCACCGCCCGCTACCGCATTGGCATTATTGTTAGAAGCAAGGGGGTAAACAACATTGATCTTGTGATAATTGCCAGAATTTGGAGGATACTGTACCCACAGGTCTCGTGGAATAGAAACCAATGTGGTATGATGGCTTTGCGGAATAAGACTCATCACGACCATCGAATCCGTCAGGTACGCTCCTTCATGACCACTACCCCCATAGCCCAGCATCAGTATGTTAACACGATCACTACCCCCCATATAGCCTGTTTGAGAGCTGAGTGGTGATTGCGTAGAGATGGCGGATCCAAAGGCCAGCACTTTTTGCGCTGTTGGAATGGTAATGATACATAGTACGACAAGCAGTATTAGAACAACCCCCAGACTAATCAAACAACCCTTACGTCTACGTGGGGGTCGCGGCGACCTTGCCCGTTGCATCTGGCCAGGAGCGTTCCCTCCCACGTAGAGCGGCGGCTGAGGTTGAGGATAGGAGTATTGCTGAGCTCCAAGCTGTGCAGCTGAAGGTACTTGCTGAACTGGAGAAACCACAGGCGTAGCCGGTGAATATTTTACAGTTGGCTCTTCTGCCCGTTGCTGGCTCTGGTATTGTTGAGGCGATTGAGGTGGATACTGATAGGGTCGACGAGTAGAGTGCCTTTGATATTCCGGTACACTCACATTGTTTGCTGAACTAGGAATGCTTTCATTTGATGCGGAATAACCACCATTCCCCCTCGCCGTTTGTTGCGGTTCCCCAACAACCCACCCACAAACTCCACAGAAGCTAGCACCAACAGGTACTTCCGAGCCACAATAATCACAGAAGCGCATTATTATTCCTCTCAAGAGAATACATATTTAAGAAGTTCTTAGCAAGACAGATTATACATGATAGATTATAATACCGTTTAATTCTGGACGAATGGGTATGGTTTTTGGTAACTAAGAGCAGGTCAACACTCGCAGTCACCCACTAGGCATCAACCGAAGCTGTGACACCAGGCTTCCGTAGGGGCGAGGCAGTTGGGTGGATGCAGGTGGGCCTTCATGGTCGCCCGCTGGGATGGGGGATGCTCCTCACCCCTTCGCCCCTACAGTGATTGACGGGCTTTTCGTTAGATCGATGCCTGCTGGGCGACCCTCGCGGTCGCCCAGCTATTCACTTCTTGCTCCAATCAAGTACTGCGGAGGCATCTTTTCCATGTCGTGTTGCCACGATCTCGGCCATAATCGCCAGCGCCATTTCTTCCGGTGAGGTTGCCCCAATATTCAGCCCGATTGGCCCATGAATGCGTCTAATCTGCTCATCTGTAAGTCCCTGATTTTTCAATCGCACATCGCGCTCTTCCCTCGTTTTACGGCTGCCGACTGCACCTATATAGCCCACATTGCGCGAAAGCACCAGCTTTAAGGTAGGTTCATCAAATTTAGGATCGTGTGTCAGCACTGCTACCGCACTAGAAGGATACAGGTCCATTTTCTCCAGAACTTCATCGGGCCACTCAACAATCAATTCATCGGCAAGAGGGAAACGCTCTCGGGTAGCGAAAGCAGCCCGGGCATCAATAACCACTACCCTGTAATTTAGTGTCTTGGCAAAGGTAGTGAGCGGAATAGCGATATGACCTGCGCCAACAATCACCAGTGTAGGCGGAGGCGGAAAACCCTCGATGAAGACATCAAAAGCAAGTGCCCCGCTCGGCGCCTCGACGGCATAGGTCCGTGTCCCAGCATCCCCAGTCCAGATAGCACGCTCGGCATCTTCAATCACCAGTGCATCAAGCGCTGCATTACCCAATGTGCCTTGCGTACTCTTACCCGGCAATACCAGCAGCTTTGCGCCGACATGCTCTTCTCCACGTACCACCGTTGCCAGCGCCACTCCCTTTTCCTTGTTCAACAAGTCTTTTAATTCTTCATAGAGTCCGTTCATGAGGCACTCACCAATCCAACCGTTCAACAAAAACGTGTATTGTGCCGCCGCAGGACAGCCCAATCTTCTCGAAATTCTCCTCTTCGCTGATGCCAAACTCTAGCATCTGTGGCTCTCCCGTCTCAATCACTTCCATGGCGGAATGCACAACCGCCGGCTCAACACAACCTCCACTGACTGACCCCGCCAACTCACCTCTTTCACTTACCGCCAGTTTTGCACCCGGTCTGCGTGGCGCCGAACCGTACATCGACACCACAGTGGCAACAGCCACACGTTCGCCGCGTTCGCGCCATCGCTCTACATCAGGCAAAATGTCACGCATAGAATTTCTCCTTTTTCAGTAGGTACCGACCTATACAGTACAGCTCATCTTAGAAATCTAAGGGCACGGCTCGCCCTTGATGCTACACCCTTGGCTTACTCCATTCAGCCACGGCCTTGCGTTTTGTCGAAGCGCTCCGCACAGGCCGGCTATCATCAATTGTCCCTAAAAGATTTCCCAGGTCAATCAAGCTATCCAGATTATGTGCAGGCAAAAAATCATCGATAAATGGCAGCGCGGTCTTCATTCCAATAGTCAGGGGCCGGTAATCGGGCGATCCCAACAATGGATTCAACCAGATCAACCGGTGACAACTATGCTGCAAGCGATCCATCTCCACTTCGAGCACATTCGCATCACCACGATCCCAGCCATCACTAATAATCAGTACCACAGCACCACGCCCCAGCACACGCTTGGCCCATTTTTGATTAAAGAAGTGCAGCGCGTCGCCTATTCGCGTCCCACCTGACCAATCTTGCACCGACTTCGAAACATCACGTACTGCATCATCAACATCGCGCTTCTTAAGCTGGCGCGTAATACGTGTCAGCCGCGTCCCAAAGACGAAAGCCTCGACGTTCATCAAACCGTTCGAGATAGTATGAATAAAATGCAGCAGGAGCCTGGAATACAGGCTCATCGAACCACTGATATCACAAATGATCACCAATGGGCGCGGCTTAAACTTGATCTCACGCCACGTCAGTTCAAGCAATTCTGCCCCGTACTTGAGATTCCGGCGTACAATACGACGCATATCGGGATATGAGCCGCGTCGTGAGGGCCTTTTACGGCGCGTCGGACGCAATCCCAGGTGCCAGCGCATCTCGGACATCAATTTCTTGGCTTCCTGCACCTCGTCCCACGTGAACGACTCGAAATCTTTCTTCCTCAACATTTCGATCGCGCTATAAGCAGTTCCTTGGGGGGTATCTGCATCATCATCGTCATTCTCATCCTGGTGCTCTTCGGCACGGCGACGACGCTCAGTCTCGCGCATCTCGGCACGCAGGTCTTTGCGCTGCTCACTTGGCGCATTGAGGTGCTCTGCCAGTCGTTTGAGCTCAGAAGGAGGCAGGCGCATCTTCTTCTCGTCACGTTTGGCCGCCCCTGGCACATCGTCCGCCTTTTTGTCCTGGCGATCCCGCATATACCAGTAGTACAGGTACAACTGATTAAAGAGAGGTTCCTGTTCGTGTTTCGCCAGCAGGCTACACTTGAGCGTATTATAAAAATCTTCCTTGTTTGTTATGTCAACATAATCCAGCGTCTCAGCCAGGTCGAGCATTTTGCGCGGCCCAACATCGATACCGACTTCCCAAAGAATACGCCCAAATTCGGTTAAACGATAGAACAGTCGCTCACCACGTTCAATCTCTCGAGGACGCAGCGGCTCCAGGGCAAAGTAATCACCATTCTCCCGGGACTGTGCGTTCATGTTCAGGAGACTCCCTGCGCCTTCTTCAAAAACTTATTCATCTCGTTTCCGCCCACTTTCAGTACATCGTCCTGGTACTTCAACAGCGCGCCCAAAGTATCGCGCACCGATCCCTCGACGAGTTCCATTTGATTAAGCGCGAGCAGGGAACTGATCCAATCGAGCGTCTCCGCGATCCCAGGCGCCTTGAAGAGATCCGCACTGCGCAACTCGCGTACAAAGGCGCATACCTGTTTGGCAAGTTGCTCGGGCACACCCGGCATGCGGGCCAGAACGATTGAATACTCCTTATCCAGGGTCGGAAAATCGATCCAATAATACAGGCAGCGGCGGCGCAAAGCATCGTGAATTTCGCGCGTGCGATTCGACGTGATAATCACTACCGGCGATTCCTTGGCCTGAATTGTGCCAATTTCAGGAATGGTTATCTGGAAATCAGAAAGTAGCTCCAACAGATAGGCTTCAAATTCTTCATCGCTGCGATCCAATTCATCTATCAGCAACACTGGCGCATGTGCATTCGCCGGGTCGATTGCCTGGAGCAGCGGACGCTGTATCAGGAAATCCGGTCCAAAAATTTCCTTGAGTTCCTCCTGCCGGTTGATACCTCCTGCTTCCATCAGGCGTATATGCAGCATCTGGCGTGTATAGTTCCACTCATACACAGCCGTGCTCACATCGATCCCCTCATAGCATTGCAGGCGGATTAATTTCGTATCGAGTATAGCTGATAGAACCTTCGCGACCTCGGTTTTCCCTACCCCTGGTTCACCCTCTAACAAAAGCGGCTTACGTCGTTTAAGCGCCAGGAACACCGCCGTTGCCAGGCTGCGATCGGCTATATAACGCTGGGCAAACATCGCCCGCTGAACATCCTCAATTGTGGTCAACTGTTCCTGGTCCAACAAGGGCCTCCAATAAAAAACTAGTGCCTTCCAGCACACAAAAGTTATGTACTAATATTCTATGCTATATTTAGGGAAGTTAGCAAGCCGATGTACTGACTTATTCCTATACGTAGCTGCTATAATACTTTTGTAAGCAATTTCGATAGTAGTTTCACCTTCTCTCATTATGCCTACGCCTGCGTAAAGCGAGACTACCGCATCGAGGGAAAGCATATGATCTCGTTTCTAACAATCTTACTCAGACTCACAGCAGCAATGCTGCTCGGCGCGATAATAGGATTAGAGCGCGAACGGAAAGAGCATGGCGCAGGTATGCGCACCCTCGCGCTCGTCTCGCTTGGTTCCGCCCTTTTTACCATCATCTCAGCCTATGGTTTTTTAGATCTGCTCGGTATCCCGCGCCTAACACTTGATCCCACTCGCATCGCTTCCTATATCGTTGCTGGTATCGGCTTTCTCGGCGCAGGCACCATCTTCATGAGTCGCGAACAAGAGAGAGTGAGAGGTCTTACAACCGCAGCAACCATCTGGGTGATCGCTGCAATTGGCATGGCGTGTGGCGCCGGATTGATTGTAGAGTCCATAGCAACAGTTGCTTTGGTACTCATCGTGCTGGTTGTGTTACAGTATGTAGAAGATGCCCTCTTAGTTCGCTTCATTTCAAGATCACATCGCCTCTATATAGAGGCAACTTTGGTAACAGGCCCCCTTATTGCCAGGGTTTATGAAATTTGTGCCCATAATAAGGTCACTATAGAGAAGGTGAAAGTACTTACAGAGGATGAGAGTGAGGCTATCACAGTGACCGCCCAATTTGCTAGCGAAAAGACTTTAGCGAAAGTTGTCGACCAGTTACACGCTCTCCAGGACGTAAAAGCCGTACACGTGGACCAGCTTAGGACAAGTGCCAAAGTCCATGCCCAGAGCGGCTCAAGCAAACAAGCATCTGACCAATAATTTCGACCTTTGCGGCCAGCGACAGCTTACTTAGCACCACCCTTACAACATTTGGCGGCTGTGCTTACTATCAATATGCTATACTAGTGAGGAAGGCACTTTCACCTCCGGAGAAATCCCAGAGCAGGGATTTCGCTCCGCAATCACTGCTGATGACAGAGGCATTGTACCCACTTTAGAAGCGAGCCGCCGCTCACCCAGGAGTGATGACAATGACGAACTCACCGCAAAAAACTGTGCTCTGCATTACCAGTTACGAGAAGGGGCAGGAGTTTATCCGTGAATGCAAGCGACAGAACTGTCATGTGATCTTGTTGACCGTGACGGCACTTGAGCACGCGAATTGGCCTCGTGAAAGTATCGATGAGCTATTCTACATGCCTGATCTTTCGAAAGTGGACGATGTGATTCGCGGTATTAGCTTCCTCGCACGCACGCGCATCATTGATCGCATCGTTGCCCTGGACGACTATGACGTATGGACGGCTGCAAACTTGCGCGAATATTTGCGCATACCTGGCATGGGCGATACGACGGTTCGCTACTTTCGTGACAAATTAGCAATGCGTCTCAAAGCTCAGGAGCATGACATCCCCGTTCCCGACTTTGTTCATGTCCTGCACTACGACAAGATTCGAGAGTACATGGAGCGCGTACCCCCACCCTGGGTGCTCAAACCACGCTCCGAAGCCTCCACAATCGGAATTGCGAAAATCAATACCCCGCAAGAGTTCTGGTCACGCATAGACACGCTCGGTGACAAGCAATCCTACTACCTGTTAGAGCGCTATATTCCCGGCGAGGTATGCCATGTCGACTCACTTGTCGTCGACCGTGAGGTAGTCTTTGCCGAGGCTCATCAGTACGGAAAGCCTCCACTGAATGTATATCACGAGGGTGGCATATTTACCACCCGCACGCTTCCCCGTGGGTCCGTGGACGAGCAAGCCTTAAAAGAAATGAATCGGCAAGTTATCGGCGCATTTGGCCTGGTGCGCGGAGTAACCCATACCGAATTCATCAAAGGCCAAGACGACGGCCGCTTCTACTTCCTGGAAACCGCTGCTCGCGTGGGTGGCGCAAATATAGTGGAACTGATCGAGGCTTCTACGGGCATCAATCTCTGGCGCGAGTGGGCCAGGATTGAACTTGCCCCACAGGATCATCCATATCAACTTCCGGAACACCGGCAAGACTTCGCGGGCATCATCGTCTCTCTAGCCCGCCAGGAACACCCCGATACCTCTGCCTACCAGGACCCCGAAATCGTCTGGCGCCTGGACAAGCGGCATCACGTGGGATTCGTCGTCACCGCAAAGGAACCAGGTCGCATAAAGTTTCTGCTCGACCAATACATTCAGCGCTTTGCCAACGACTTCTTGGCCACGCTACCACCAATTGAAAGCCGACCACCTAGCAGTGGCATGTAAGTACTGCAAACATCTGACCATACACTTCTCTTTCTGCCGACGAGCACGATCCAGGTGAAACAGTGCAAACATCTTCGTACTCCTCCTTCACACGGCACCCATCTGGCCGGCCTTCCAGCACTGCCGCGCCAAGCTCTTGAAGCCGCAGGCCGAGGCCCTGATGGAACAAGACACTCAGTCTCCACTCCTTCCGCAGTACACGCCTCTCATCCTCTGTGCAGACCTTTCCCACTATGAAGCGTCTTGCACTGACGTTACATCGCAGGGACAAGACCGAGTTGTTGGAGCATACCGAGCCTGTCATCGAGACCCCAGTCTTCCACAATCTTGCCGCCCGCGATGCGTGTGATTTCGATGGTCGAGACCGCCACCTGCTTACCGGTTGGAGGGATACTCCCAAGCGCTCCTTGCTGTGTTCCATGGGTCGTAAACCTGATGACGACCTTGTCCCCTTCCGCGATCATGTCCTCAATGGTGACGTGCAGATCAGGAAAACCTTCCAGCATCGTGGCGATGGCTTGTTTGGTTCCCTCGGGACTGACTGGCAGGCCAGGAGGGAGCGTGTGATCGATGTGATCGGGGGTGTAGAAGTCATCGAGGGCCGCCAGATTCCTCTTGTTGAACACTTCCTCGTAGAAACGGCGTATGAGGGTCTTGTTGTCTTCAGTTGACATAGAACGAGCTCCTTTCTGTGTATTGCTTCTTCTCCTCATTGTCGCAGAGCAGCATAGCTCTTGCTTGCTGTCCCTGGAACTACAGCCTGCCCCGACTCGCCAGTGGAGTCGTCGCTCTCTCCCCGGGCTGTGCCTCCTGCTTACGCGGTCTCATCACTCTCTCGAACACACGCGCCGTCAGCGCAAGTGGCGTCATGTGTGTCACCTGCGCTCCAAAGGCATTGCGCCGCCCCTCGACGGCATAGGGCCTTCCCTGTTCCAGAGCGCGCAAGCCTGCCACAACCACCGCCTCCGGTGTGTGCATCTTGCTCAGCATCGGCACGTCGTCAGCACCTAGGGTCGTGAAAAAATTGGTCGCGGTCGGCCCCGGGCACAGTACGACCACGCGCACGCCCAGTTTCCGATACTCCGCCCAAAGTGCCAGGCTGAACGAAAGCACAAATGCTTTGCTCGCCCCATAGACAGCCTGATAGGGAACCGGCTGAAAGGCTGCGATCGAGGCCACGTTGATAACGCCCCCGTCTTTTCTCCCGACCATCGCTGGCACAAAGGCATGCGTGAGATCAACCAGGGCCGTGACGTTGAGCATGAGTTCCTCGTGTTCCCGTTCAGGGGCGAGGGTGTCAAAGCCTCCATAGGTGCCAACACCAGCATTATTCACCAGCAGATCAACAGACACACCCAGCGCTTGCGTTCGTCGATAGACCTCCTGCGCAGCGCCTTCGCTGCTGAGGTCAGCCGGGACGACTTCGACACGAATGCCGTGCTGTTCCGAGAGTGCTTGCGCCATCACGCGCAGTTTGTCTGCCGAGCGCGCCACAAGGACCAGCTGCATGCCGCGCGCGGCCAGGATATGGGCAAAGGCCTCTCCAATGCCCGATGAGGCACCAGTAATTAAAGCGGTCTTTCCCGCATAGCTGAACATATGTTATTGCTCCTTCCCTTGTATGACACAACGCAGACCTTCCCAGAGTAAAGTCTACTGCACGGACATAACGAGGACATCACAAACCTGGCCTACCTGCTCACAGAGCCATCACAGGTGAGCAAGAGTTCTAGGGGAGGGTGAGCAACAGGAGCTTGCACATAAGTGGGAGCGCGTCGAGACCAGTCCTGCCTCGATCGCTCCTGGGTGTGCTGATCGCGGGTGCTCATGTGTCTGCGAAGTTGGTAAGCCGCAAACAGACGTATGCGAGAGACCTTTTCCCCTTCCATCCTCTCTCATCGGAAGCGTGCTATCCCTCGGCCCTTGCCACGAGATGCTCCTCAAAAAATGCCAGAACACGCCCCCATGAATCCTGTGCCGCCGACTGATTATAAATTTTCGAGGTATCATTGAAAAACCCATGCTTTGTACCGGGATAGATTTTAATATCGTGTGGCACATGATAACGATCCAACTCAACGTCCAGCTTTTGCCCTGCCGAGGTCGTAATATCCTTGTCAGGGTAGGATCCCACGACCGGACAGAGGCGGGCCACGGCCTTCAAGGGCCGAGGATTCATCCCATAATAGGGTGCAATCACTTGTAACCGCTCATCTGTGCAGGCCCAGGCAATCGCGAAACTTCCCCCAAAGCAGTAACCTACTGCCCCCAATCGTGAGGCATCAACACCAGGCTGCTCCGACAGGAAGGTCAGCGCCGCTTTCAGATCATGGATGCCGCGGTTGTGAAGCGGGGTGAGTAACAGACCGGCCATCACGCGAAACATACAGATGGCGCGAGGGCGGCCAGCAAACAGGTCGACTGCGAGCGCAACGTATCCTTGCGCGGCAAAACGACGGGCAATATCTTTCATGTTCTCATTGAGGCCAAAGATCTCGTGGATGAGGATAATGCCGGGAAAAGGCCCATCTCCCCCTGGATGTGCTATGTATCCCTCGAGTTGGCGACGACCGGACTGCAACGAAGTCATGCGCGCTGTTTGTATCATACCTACTCTTCTCCTGAATCCAAAAGCATCCATCTCAATTATTGTATCTCATGCCTGCTACGTTACTTCGGGAGGCTCTCCATCGCCGTGATCTGAAAGACCGGGTGACGGAGTGCCGAGCAGCAGGGCTATACCACCCCCCATAGCCGACAGCGCGTTAAATGCCGTCGGCACCCCGATGGCGATACGGACCAGTGTGTGTTACATCTGCTTGCTCCCTGTGTGTTTCATCATCCAACCTCCTTCAGCTCACGTTCGCGCAGCGCCGGCGCGGCGACCTTCGACTTCACGCGCATCACCGAGATGCCGACGCTGAGGAGCCAGCCAATGTAGGCGATCCTCATCACGTCGTTGATGTACGCGTACCAGCCTGCGGAGGTGGTTACCCCGGCAATCACGACTTCCATGAAGTCGTTCCCCCCGAAGATCGCGGGAACCGCGACCAGGTTGAGGATGCCGATGCCGGCACCCACCCAACCAGTCCACCTCGGCAGCGCGCCAATTGTTTTTGACAATGAACGTGGGACCCACTTCCCCCATTTTTGACACTTTACCAGGGACCCAGGTGATATAATTTTGATAATGTAAAAGGGACCCACCCGGGTGTTTTTCTGCTATCGTTAAGGTCACATTCTTGAGTTCATGGGAGAGTCCTATCGCTTCCGGCAACGAATGTATATGGAAGAGCAACACAGTGGAGAGAGGAAGATAGAAACAGGGTAGTGACTCATGGACACAGAACACGAGGGGGTGAGTCTCTCCCCGCAAAGTGGAAGCTTCGCTCTCGCTCCCTCTGTTCTCGTGTATGCCATGAAGAAAGGAGGGATAGCAGCAAGCAAAGAGCTTGCAAGAGAATGGCTATCATTTGTTGCACATGAGATAACCAGTTGGAAGACACACAGGAGGCCCATTATGGCTAACCGCAACTTGCTTCGTCTGTCAGCGACGCTATTATTTGTGGGGGTACTTTTTTCCCTTCTCGTGGGCTTGTTGCACCCCTCTCGGGAAAATCCCAATAACCACCCCGCCGTGTTTGCCGAGTACGCCAACAGTGCTGATTGGACCGCCGTCCATCTCGGCCAGTTCGCTGGTATAGCAGTCATCATTGCGGGACTGCTCGTCTTGTTCTTCGCGCTGGGCGTCTCGCAGGGAACCCCGCGCTGGCTGGGTCTCTTCGGGGCCCTTGCGGCAGGGGTGGCGCTGGCGCTTTACGGCGTCCTTCAGGCCGTGGACGGGGTGACCCTCAAGCAGGCGGTGGATGCGTGGGTGAGCGCGCCAGCCGCGGAGAAGGCCGCACGCTTTGCCAGTGCGGAAGCGATCAGGTGGCTGGAATGGGGGACTAGAAGCTATCACAGCTTCATGTTTGGTCTCTCATTGGTCCTGTTCGCGACCGTGATTGTGTGGACGGCAAGGGTCCCCAGGCCGATTGGCTACCTGATGGGGTTGTCCGGCCTCGCCTACCTCGTGCAGGGCTGGATACTCGGTTCAGAGGGCTTCTCGGCAAGCAATACGATTCCACAACTCCTCGCCTATCTCTTTGTCTTTGCGTGGAGCATCTGGCTTCTGATCCTCGCCTGGTGGATGAAGGAGTCAGTTGAATCCGCTCCCGCCTAAGCCATCCACCGGCGAACCCGTCACTATCAACAAAGAAAGGAGGAATGCCGACAAGCAAACAGCGTGCACAAGCATGGCTCTCAGTTGTTGCAGATGAGATATCCTGAGAGAACACGTCAGGAGACACACAGGAGGTACATTATGGTTGACCGTAAGTTGCTTCGTCTGTCAGCGACGCTGCTGTTCATCGGTGCATGGGTCTACCTTATAGTAACGTTTTTCCTGCACCCACCAGGTGGCAATGACCACCAAGCCGCGTTTACCGCATACGCGAATAGCTCGAGCTGGACCGCTGTCCATCTCGTGCAGTTCATCGCTACGGCCATCATGATTGCTGGACTGCTCGTCCTGTTCTTCGCGCTGGGCGTCTCGCAGGGAACCCCGCGCTGGCTGGGTCTCTTCGGGGCCCTTGCGGCAGGGGTGGCGCTGGCGCTGGCAGGCGTCGTGTATGCCGTGGACGGAGTGACCCTCAAGCAGGCGGTGGATGCGTGGGTGAGCGCACCCGTGGCGGAGCAGGCGACACGCTTTGCCAGTGCGGAAGCCATCCGGTGGCTGGAGTGGGGGACCAGAAGCTATCAGAGCTTCATGTTCGGTCTCGCGCTGGTGCTGTTCGCCACCACCATCGTGTGGACGGCCAGAATTACGCGGCCGCTTGGCTACGTCATGGGATTGATCGGCCTCGCCTACATCGTGCAGAGCTGGTTGGAGGGAACCGTGGGCTTCTCCGCAACCGAAGATTTCCTAGTGGCGATCGCCCAGTCCTCCACCGCTCTCTGGAGCATCTGGCTGCTCATCGTCGCCTGGCGGATGAAGGAGCCGGTCCAAGCCGCTATCGGATAGGCCATCCAACGGCGGACTCGTCACGATCAACAAAGAAAGGAGCACCCTCAAGGGTAGCTCCTTGTTCGTGTGAATGAGGGCAGCATACTGTCCTTCCATCGTCGTGTTCCTCGCTGCCATCCCGTCACCACTTTCCTGCTTTCTGGCAAACCTTCCTGGCCAAGTACAGTAGTTCACGGCTGCCGAGTTCTTTGTGGGTGCAAGACATGCGCTCTGCTTGAGAATACAGTGGGGGGGTCCCGTTTTGGGTATCACTCATTCATCGAAAATCGAAAGGCGGGTCCCGTTTTGAGTATCAAGTGGGTCCCACCCATGATGTTAAAAACACCAGTGGCCAGGATGGCGTAACTCACCGCTGCCAGGAAGAGCGCTATCATGATGAAGCCGAAAGCCTCATTGGCGAGGGAGGCCTCGGTGAGTGCTCTGACCACTGTGGGATCGGGCTTGTTGAACGTGTCCAGGGCGGCCCCGCCTGCCAGTTTTGCCCACAACGCGTTGATCTGCGGAAGATATTTCCACAGACGCTGCGCGACTCGCACGCTGTGACCGGCGCCAACTCGCTCTCCTGTGAGGAAACTAGATGCTCCCAGGTTGGGAAGAACCGCCACCTCTTGTGCTTCTTGCTCGTGTGGCGCTCCTGGCGGGGAAACTATGCGCTGCCAGGTCGAGCAGGAATGCCAGGACGACCCAGAGCCAGCCCCAACCGGTCACACTTCCAGAGATAGAATAGACCAGGATGTAGGTCAGGGTGGTAATCGGCAGGAAGAGGATCCCCAGCAGAGGCAGGAGCCAACCCCCGTGAAATGCACGGTTTACTAATGCTGTCGATAGCCAGACGACGAGCAATGCCAGACGAGCGAAAAGAGCAACTAACCAGCTCATGATGGATTCCTCCTTATTTCCTTTCGTTTATCCCAAAGACACATGGACTCAGAGACCTTCAGCTCCCTGTTCCCGGTGATCCTGCCCATTGGGGCATTGGGAATGCCGGGTTATCAGTTATTTTTATGAACTGTTTCATAATCTCTAGCCAGCCGGTAGAGTTTCCAGCCAACCACGAGAAACCAGGTCGGCAGGAGAAGACCATAGACGAAGTAGCCAGGGCCGAGAATGGGCCGAAGAGCCTCACTGACAATGCCCAGAACACCAGTCACGATGCCTAGATAAGCAACGCCCTTCGGAAAAACGCCTTTCAGCATGACAAAAGAGATGATCAGGATGCCGACCGGGGCCAGGATGCCAGCAGCACTCGTGATGTTGTTTTCTGCGATAAACACCTCAGCAGCAGTCGCGAAGGCCGTGTGTTGTGCAGCGGTGGCGGCTGTCATATATTGGTCGCTCAGGTACACCAGGACGGGCGCTCCCCCACCGGTTGTCGGTATAGCCAGCCCCAAAGCCCAGGAGATGATCCCGGCAAGGGCACCGAGTGCAGCGTAGCTCTTGTTCAGGTGCTTGAGGGCCTGGAAGAGAGCCAGGAAGACGACCAGGGCAAAGACGCTGGGTGCCAACCACAGAATCTGTTCAATGAGGTACAGGACCTTATGTGAGGCGACATATTGGAGCGTAGTCGCCCCATCTGCGTTCAGGGGCGGCGGTGCAATGACGATAAGCACAATGGCGACGAGTATAGGTACGACAAACAGAATGGCTGAAACGCCCCCGGCCCGGTAGAGATCTCTCCACGATGGGTCTGGAGCAACCTCAGCCTCTGCCGACGATCTTCTTACTTGCAACGTGTTCAAATCTTTCCTCCTCCTTGCAATACGGATGGATATATGAGTATGAAATGGCTCATGTCTGACCGACTTCGCTCAACCTCCATAGACCGGCGTCATAGCTTTGCCCTCCCGCTTCACAGCGAGCATCGAGACACTGGCGATCAAGAACCAGATCACCATCACTCCCTGGCCGATGAACGTCACATAGCCGCTCGCGGTATAGAAACCGGTGTAGTCGGTCCCCCCGTAGATCGAGGGAGCAGCCACCAAGTTGATAACCGCGGCGGCGTAGGCCACCCAGCCAGTCCACCTGGACAGCACTCCGGTGGCCATAATGGCGTAGCCCGCCGAGGCCAACAATAGCGCTGACATGACGAGCCCAATCGCGCCGTAGAAGACGAAACTGCCCTCCCAGAGGCCTCTGACCACAGAGGGATCGGCCTTGACGGACGTATCCAGGGCGGCGCCACCCCCGAGCGCATCGCCAGCCAGTTCCAGTGCGATCACGATCAGACCGGCTCCGAAAACCAACGTCGAAACCCGCTCGTAATCCGGCCGCGCTTGCCTGATCAGGTGGCGGAACCCGGCCAGGAAGACCAGGAGGCAGGCCATGATGAGTGGGTCGGCCAGGGTGGCGCGCGTGAGGATGAGGGTGCTGGACTTGCTCACCGAGTCGCTGAACTGGACGGTGTCCTCCAGACGAGCCGTCGGCTGCGGGCCGACGAAGTAGAGCGGCAGCGCGACCAGGAACACGGCGAAGCCGGCTACCCCAAACGCACCCGCCCAGTGCCGCACTTTCAGATCATTCATCAGAACCCTCCTTTTTGCACACAATCCTTATTCTGTAAAAGATAGTTCCTCTCGGCCAGGCAAGGCCTCGTCGCGGGTCTTGGTCTGCTCTCCGGCGGCCTCGGCGGGGACGAGACGCACGAGTGGAATGGGACGACTGGTGGCCTGCTGATACCGCGCGTAACTGGGCGCGACATGCAGGATGCGCGGCCAGAAGACGGTCGTCTCCTCGGCCGACAACTCCTCGGCGCGAACCTGCAAGATGCGGTCCATGACCTGGACTCGCACCGTTGGGGTAGCCTTCAGATTGTAGAACCAGCCAGGGTGGGAGGATCGTCCGCTATTGGCGGCCACGATGACCATGTTCGTGCCATCTCGGAAGAACTGGAGGAGCACAGTCCGCGTCTTTCCGGTCCTGCGCCCACGCGTCGTGAGGATCAGAACATCGACCTTCCGGGCGATACGGCCACCTGTCAGCCGATACAGGCCCACGCCGAGGCCCCCAAGTCGTTTGTCAAGCTCGTAATTCAGAGAAAGAACCACCTTCTCCTTGAGCGAGTGGCTCCTGGTAGAGGTCTTGCTGGCGTTTCTCAACCTCACCACGAAATCGCGGACGAATGGAAAGTAGAGCGGGAACGCGGCGATGAGCAGGACGCAGGCGACTATCCCAAACACCCCCGTCCAGCGCCGCACTTTCAGCTTATTCATGATTATTTCCTTTTTTGTGCACAATGCTTTGTTCTGTTGTCAGACTCGCACGCTGTGACCTACGCCAACTCACTCGCCTATGCCAGCGCAGGCTGAAATTGTTCGGCCAGATTGCTCGCCCAGGCGCGGATCGCCTTCCAGTCCCGAGCATCGCTTGCTGGCATCCGGTTGAAGGGGAAGCGCAGCTTCGCCGGGTCGATCACGCCGCCAAAAACTTCTATGGCCACTGGCGCAAGCCAGGAAGCCTTCGCGAGCGCGCGGTCGAGCTGCTCACGCGAACCACGCTGCTCTTCCTCGGCAGTGCTGCGTGGCCCGAGTGCGAAGATTGCCACTGGCCGCTCCGAGAGGGCCGTGCGGTGCCGCTTCAAGAACCTGCTCGCGTCTCCGTGCCAGCGGCCGCTGTAGAGCGGTGCTCCAAGCACGACTGCGCCGTATCTATCGAGCGCACGCA
>WNGD01000837.1_pt1 | contig 57819 bp, 46 predicted proteins | sample 5400671 | NCBI WGS metagenome assembly WNGD01 (sample SAMN13153369, study PRJNA577476) | soil metagenome | isolation source: 40 cm soil or saprolite under grassland replicate 2 | place: USA:California | collected 2016-06-15 | reverse complement strand
CTTTTGGGTTGTGGGCAGCGGCGGCCCCCTGCAAAGCGCACTTGATGGCGGGCTACGCCGACGCCGATTCCTGGGCAACGGATGCGCATAAATACCTGAACACGCCCTACGACAGCGGCCTGGCATTTGTCCGCTCTCCAGAAGTGCTGCGGGCCGCGCTGGCGATTTCTGCGGCATACCTGCCCTCAAGCCCAAGACGCGACCCAGCAAACTTCACGCCAGAACTCTCGCGCCGGGCACGCGGGATCGAAGTCTGGGCGGCGTTGCACACATTGGGGCGATCTGGCCTCGCTGATCTCATTGAGCGCACCTGCCGCTATGCGGTGCGCTTTGCGGAAGGTTTGCGCGCTGCGGGGTACACCATTCTGAACGAGGTCATATTCAATCAGGTTCTGGTGACATTCGGGGATGATGAGAGGACACGGCGTGTCATTGCAGGCATTCAACAGGATGGCACCTGTTGGTGCGGCGGGACCACCTGGCAGGGGCGAACGGCCATGCGCATCAGCGTGTCGTCATGGGCCACGACCGATGCGGATGTCGAGCGCAGCCTACAAGCCATGATCCGGGTTGCACGCGAACTGGCATAATCATCTTAGTCGCAGACAGGCTCCACTTGCCGCCAGGAGGCACGATGATGGGTGGGAGCGTGTTTTGGCCACTACCGTCTGCTTTACACTCATTGTCCTCTTTTTGGGCATAAAAAGTGGGCGATACAGAACTCGAATCTGTGACCTCCACGATGTCAACGTGGCGCTCTAACCAACTGAGCTAATCGCCCCTGAACAGCAATAATAATAACATTGCTGCCCTCTGTTGTCAATACATTTTTAGCATATTGGACCAGAAAGAGAAAATGAAAAACTTCCCGCGTGTGAGTAACTGGATAGTCGTGGTAAAATAGCGGCTATGCGACATGTATTTTTGATAGGGCTCTCAAGCAGTGGAAAAAGTACCACGGGAGATAATCGCTATGCTTATTGGTTCTGGTGAACTCGACACTACGGCACCGATTGTGCGCCACATTCATGTTGGTAATGGCTATGATACAGTCGTCGATTGGGGCGGTCTAGGACGCCTGCCACAGTATCTTACACAGTTAAAGCTACCATCAAGAATATTCCTCTTTACTGACAGCAACTTGCAGGATCTCTATGCAACAACGCTTCTACAGAATCTGGTGCAGTCGGGTTTCGAGCCTTACCTGTATGTCGTACCCGCTGGCGAGGCCAGCAAATCGCTCACACAACTTGGCGCTATCTATGATTGGCTCCTGGAGCAACAGGCTGAGCGCCGCGAAGCGATCGTTGCGCTTGGTGGAGGTGTTATTGGTGATCTGGTTGGGTATGCCGCCGCAAGCTACCTGCGCGGCGTTCCTCTTATCGATGTGCCTACCTCATTGCTGGCTCAGGTCGATTCTGCAATTGGAGGCAAGACCGGAGTCAATCATGCAAAGGGCAAAAATCTTATTGGAGCCTTCTACCATCCGCGCCTGGTGCTGGCAGATCCAGCGACACTATTGACGCTTCCACAACGTGAAAGAACAGAGGGATGGGCAGAAATCGTAAAGTATGGTATCATACTTGACACTGAATTGTTTGCCCAACTTGAGGCATTTGCGGATGTGTTGCGAACGTTCTCTCATTCCCCTGTTGCATTGCTTTGTCAGATTATAGCGCGCTGTATCGATCTAAAAGCCATGATTATAGAGGAAGATGAGCGTGAGCAGGGGCGTCGTGCAATCCTCAACTATGGCCATACCATCGCTCACGCCTTAGAGAATGTCTCTGGTTACGGTGAGTGGCTACATGGGGAAGCCGTTTCGCTTGGTATGGTGGCTGCGGGAACCCTGGCACAGGAAGCTGGCATGTTTCCTGCATCTGATCTGGGGCGACAGAATGCTTTGTTGACGGCATTGGGATTGCCAATCGTCTATCATGGCTCTGTACGAGCGCAAGACATACTGGCGAAGATACAATTAGATAAAAAAGTCGTTGGTAAGCGTGTGCGCTGGATTATGCCGCAACGTATCGGGGAAGTAGTTGTGACACCGATGACGGATGAGCTGGTGGAGCGCGTTGTTACAGCTTTTTTTGCTAAAGAGAAATCAATATGAGCCAGGAATCTATTCATCAACTACGTACATGGATGGCTGAGCAAGACCTGGATGCTTTCCTGGTAACGCAGCCACAAAACCGTTCCTATCTTAGCGGTTGGCTCAACGATGATACCGAGGGTGCAGGATCATTGCTGGTGGGACAGCAAGAACAGATCCTGCTGACCAACCCTTTGTATGCAGAAGTGGCTCAAAGGGATGCCCCTGCTTGGGAGATCGTCGTTCCTGCCTCACGCGAGTATGCGCCCGCTATTGCTACACAGGCACAGAAGTATGGCTGGAAAAAGATCGGCTTCGAGTCGGCAGCAATCAGCTACGCGGAGTATGAGAAGCTGCGCAATAGCGGTGATGGCGTATATATACTCCAACCGTTCGCACAAAGTTATGTAGATAGACTGCGCCTGGTCAAGCAGCCGCATGAAATTGAATTGCTCAAGCGCGCTATTGCTATTACGGATGAAACATTTGCACACATCTGTAACTGGATTCAGCCAGGCGTAACGGAAAAAGATATTCAGTGGGAGATTCTGCGCGTAATGATCGCGCTAGGCGCTGACGGTCTGGCATTTGAAACTATCGTTGCATCCGGTCCCAACGGCTCCATGCCGCATGCGCATCCCAGCCAACGTCACATTCAGCGTGGTGAATTAATCACTATAGATATGGGTGCCCGCTACAAAGGCTACTGCGCGGATATGACTCGTACCATCTGCCTGGGCGAACCTTCCGAACCTCGTATGCGTGAAGTATATGATGCAGTTCTCAATGCAATGAAAACCTGTGAATCGAGCTTACGAGCCGGTATGTCTGGTCTTGTCGCCGATGCCCTGGCGCGTAATGCGCTGGATGTAGTGGGCCTTGCTGAGTATTATGTGCATAGCACTGGTCATGGCGTGGGATTACAGGTCCACGAGGGACCGAATCTCTCACCACGCGCACCGGAAGATATTCTCTTGCCGATAGGCTGCGTTGTGACAGTTGAACCTGGCGTTTACATCCCTGGCTGGACTGGCACACGGGTTGAGGATTGTGTGTTGGTAAAAGAAGATGGCGTTGAAGTATTAACACAATCACCGACTGAACTGGTGATCCAACGCTGAAGGAGACTTTTTATTATGATATCAACTGGTGACCTGAAAAGGGGCCTGACTATTGAATTTGAAGGACAGCCTTGCAGTATTATCGAGTGGCAACACGTCAAAATAGGACGTGGTGGCGCTATTGTACGCATGAAATTGCGCAATATACGCAGTGGAGCAATCTTTGACCGTACATGCGATGCTGGCGATAAATTCAGACGCCTGGAACTGGATCGCTCAAGGGTAACCTATCAATATCAGGATGATGATCAGTATCACTTTATGGATACTGAAACCTTTGAAGATATTGTATTGACGGAAAAACAACTCGGCGATGCCAAAAACTACCTGATCGACAATCTGGAACTGGATATTGTTCGTTACAACGATGAGCCGATATCGGTAGAATTGTCGGAGAAAATTGTATTGCGTATTACCTACACCGAGCCTGGTTTTAAAGGTGACACCGCTACTGGTGGTACCAAGCCGGCGACAACCGAGACCGGGCTTATAGTGCAGGTTCCACTTTTCCTGACAACTGGTGATCTTATTCGCATCAACACGACCACGGGTGCATACGTAGAGCGTGTGTAGGAAGAGAATCTGGAGATGTTATATATGGACGGCAACAGACAGTATCCCCACGATGGGGATGCGCTCTCCAATGGCGAATACGATGCCGCCAACAATATAAGTGTCGAGCAACTGCAACGGCTTGTACGGCTGCTCGATAGTAGTGATGTTACTGAAGTAGAGGTAAAGCATGGTGGGGAAGGACCACACAAGACACGCCTGGTCTTACGCAAGGCAAAAGCCTCTGAGAACAATGAGCAGATGGTAATGGTTGCATCAACCAGGAGTACAGGGGACGCTGTCAGGACTGCCAATGAAACGAAGTATCCTGTTACTGCGTCTCTGGTTGGTATCTTTCATACCTGGGCCAGGCCCAGGGGTGGGGCCCTGGTTGCCGTTGGCGATCATGTGAAAGCTGGTCAGTTGGTAGGGACGATCCAATCGCTAAATGTAATCAACGAAGTCGAGTCACAGGTAGCAGGCCGGGTCGTCGAAATTTTTGTACAGGATGGGCAGCCTGTGGAATATGGTCAACCACTTATGATCATTGATAGCTCAGGGGAGGCATAGACAACATGTTTCTTCCAGACAATCTGGATGCTTCCTCTGTTATTAGCGTCTCAGTACTTGCTCTCTATCTCAAAGACTTGTTGGAGGCAAATGACATCCTGCAAAATATATGGGTGCATGGTGAGGTCTCTAACTGTAAAACGTATCCTTCGGGGCATTGCTATTTTACGCTAAAAGAGGGGGATGCTCAGATTCCCTGTGTATTTTTCAAATACGCTCGCTCACGCTCCTCCGCGCCTGAACTCCGTAACGGTATGGCAATTGCTGTCAATGGCCGGGTTGCCTTTTATGAGCGCGACGGTAAAGTGCAATTCTATGCTGAAAGTGTCAGGCTGTTAGGCGAAGGAGCACTTTTTCAGCGCTTTGAGCAACTGAAGGCACGCCTGGCTGCTGAAGGGCTTTTCGATGAAGAGCGCAAGCGTCCATTACCGGCTCAGCCCTCTGTGATTGGTATTGTGACCTCTTCTCAAGCTGCAGCGCTACGCGATATGTTGCGTGTATTGCGTACACGCTATCCACTCGTGCAGGTTATACTCTCTCCCTCGCTTGTGCAGGGAACTGATGCGCCAGCTTCAATCGCCGCAGCACTTGATCTACTCAATGAGTATGGTGAGGCTGATGTGATTATTGTTGGCCGGGGCGGTGGCTCGATAGAAGAACTGTGGGCCTTTAATGAGGAGGTCGTGGCACGCGCCATTGCTCGTTCGCGTATTCCGGTCATCAGTGGTGTTGGCCATGAAACAGATTTCACGATCGCCGATTTTGTAGCGGATTATCGTGCCTCGACGCCTACAGCAGCCGCAACCGCTGCCGTACCGGACGTTGAGGAGTGGCGCACGGACGTTCTGGAAAAACAACAGCTTTTAACCGACCTCATGCACGAGCATCTCTACGATCTGCAAGATCAACTGCGGCGTACACAGCGTGATCTGCAACGCGCCAGCCCGCTCACTATGATAGATAGTCGTCGACAGCAACTTGACGATATCACTGAACGATTACAGGCACGCATGCAGCATAGTATTTCTCTTCGTAATGAACGACTGCGTGGTATTGCCTTGCAACTTCACTCATTAAGCCCTCTGCTCACCATTGCACGTGGATATGCAGTTGTACGTCGAGATGCTGATCAGAGCATTGTGACTGGTGTGCAACAGGTACACGTGGGTGATACACTGACTATTCAGATACGGGATGGTCATATCCCTGTTGAAGTTCGTCCTTAAATATGTAAATTAGTGGTGATGAATGGAAAATTTGACATTCGAGGAAGCTTTCGCGCAACTCGAAACGGCTGTTGCCGCATTACAAGATGGACAGATGCCTCTTGAGAAAGCATTAGAGCACTATCAAGAGGGTATGAAGCTGGCGCAATACTGCAATGAACTCCTGCAAAAAGCAGAGTTGACTGTACAACAGCTGAGTGTTGATAGTACTGGTACGTTGTCAATACAGCCCCTTGATCTTTAGAAGGGGAGATATGCTATAGTGCATTATGAATAACTCACTTCTTGATAATCGTGTCCTGCTAGCTGCGTTTCTCGCATGGGCTGTTGCACAGGTCACAAAGACTGTCTACGAGTTGTTTAAGGAACGCAGGCTCGTGCTTAGTCGTCTTGTTTCATCAGGAGGGATGCCCAGTTCGCATTCAGCTCTGGTAACCGGGCTTGCAACTGCGACAGCACGGACAACAGGTGTTGGCTCAGCAGCGTTTGCTATCACCGTTGTGCTGGCGAGTATCGTTATGTACGATGCTGCCGGCGTGCGCCGTGCAGTAAGTATTCAGGCTCGCATTCTCAATCAGATGATTGATGAAGCATTTCAAGGCCATCCCTTTGCTGAAAAGCGTCTGCGCGAACTCATAGGTCATACCCCTATACAGGTATTGGCTGGTGGATTGCTTGGTATAGGTGTGGGGCTGCTCATGACCTTCTGATGAATGGCCAATGCTCGCGTTCTCTACAATTTGTGAGGAATTGCCTCTTGTTTCATTGCAATTTAGTGGCAGGTGGGTTATAGTATCTTCTGGGGGCTTTTATACTAACATAAATTGCTGACCTTGTCTAGTCTTTTCAAGACTAATTTTAGCACAGCAAGACATCCAGGTTTATCGATTGTGCGTAATTGAAAAGTGAACACTTCGTATGTTTTACTTTAGTCATATTATACTGCCAAGCCATTGTGGGTGAGTGACGTAAGGCGTGTTGTAATGGATCACAGTAGAGAGGAGACATAATGAAGTTACTGGTCGTTGACAGTGATCGCGATCTAGTCGAGATGCTCACGAGCTGGTTAAAAACACTGGGCTATGAAGTGCATCGCGCCTATACCGCTGAGCGTGCCAGGAGCGAGTGGATGGAACAGAGGCCTGATCTCGTTATTATGGATACAGCACTTAAGGATGTGGATATGTTGGCTGTGTGCCGTGAGCTGCGCGATATACATGATGCTCTGGTACTGGTCGTGACTGATGGGAAAGATGTGCAGGACGAGGTTCGCTGTCTGGAATCGGGGGCTGATGATTACCTGCGCAAACCATTCTTCCCTTCTCAACTGCTTGCTCGTATACGTGCCGTAAGCAGGAGAGCACGTTCTACCCTGGAGCGTCGGCCATCTTCTGTCGTCACAGTTGGTCCCATTTGTGTAGACTCTCTTCATAATGAAGTAACAATACATGGAAAAACAAGCCGTCTGACACCAACTGAAAGCAAACTTCTCCACTTGCTCGCTATTAGCGCAAATGATGTGTGTACTGCTAGCCAGATTGTCACACATGTATGGGGCTATGATGGTGATGGAGATGCTGTTTTGATAAAAGCTCATATACGCCATCTGCGTCAGAAGATTGAGTCGGATCCCAGCAATCCTTATTATATTCTTACTGTGCCGGGAGTCGGCTACACGTTAATGCGTCGTTCCACTGATGAAGAAGACAATCCTACTACTGTACCCAGTCGCTCCTTGCGTGTTGTTTCTGGCTAGTTGACAACTCATGGTAAATGACAAAATAAAAGAAGAGCAAACACTGCTCTTCTTTTATTTTTGCCTGGCGATTCATGGGCCGGGTGGGGGCAAGCCCGACCCCTACGGGAAGGCCTTCTGTCCTGCTCGCAAGCTGTCGAGCATGCGTGCCAGACCTTCTCTAAAATTGACTTCTGGTGTGTAGCCTAGCAACTTTTGTGCTTTACTGATATCCGCCACACTATCACGTACATCGCCAACTCGTGCCTCTCGATATTCGGCCTCAATATGCGTACTCAGCAATTCGCCAGCAATCTGCAGCACTGTGTTGAGGGAGATCCGTTTTCCACAGCCTATATTGATTGCTTGTCCAATAGCAGCGGGAACTGTAGCTGCTAGCATATTAGCCCGCACAATATTGTCGATATAGACAAAGTCACGCGTCTGTTCGCCATCGCCAAAGATGATCGGACGCTCCTTTTTAAGAAGTGCTGTAAGAAAACGTGGAATGACTGCCGCATACTCTGAGGCCGGATCTTGCCCTGGCCCAAAGACATTGAAATAGCGCAACGCTACAGTTTCAAGTCCATAGATGCGCGTAAACACTGCACAGAGCAACTCTCCGCTAAGTTTATGTACAGCATACGGTGATATTGGAGCAGGAGCCATCTCTTCATCTTTGGGAAACACTGGCGTATCACCGTAGATGGCTGTGGAACTGGCAAAGACAACACGCTTTGTACCTGCGTCTCGTGCTGCAATAAGCACGTTTTGAGTGCCATTGACATTGATTTCTAGTGACTCTACCGGTTCGGCGATGGAGCGCGGTACTGAAGCTACGGCAGCCTGGTGGAATACCACTTCTGTACCTGCCACTGCCGTCTTCACGACCTCTCTATCGCGCAAATCGCCATGAAGAATTTCCACCCGCCCCCGATATCCTTTGAAGGTTTCCAGGTTTATCTGGTGCCCTGTAGTGAAATTATCTAGTACGCGTACCGACTCTCCCTGTCTTAAGAGTGCCGCAACAATGTGCGAACCGATAAACCCTGCGCCACCGGTTACAAGATATTTTGCTGTTGCCATTTGTATATATACGCTCGCTCTTCTGCAAGAACAGGCGCATTTGTCCTTTCTTTACTTGAGGATAGGCTCAAATAGCCTATCCTTACTGTACCAGAGATAACGTATTTTGAACAGGAAAAAGAACTGAAATTCCCCTTTTCTTTCGTCCGGGCACATTTTATTGATCAGTTTGTACACAGAGGTACCTTGTAAGTAAAGATATGTCGTTGTGCTCTATGCAGCCAAGAGGGAAAGTGTATTTGTTTGAAAGGGAAGGAAACTCTATGAAGGCAAGATATTGTTTCGTATTACTGTTCATTGTAACGACAATGTTGTTAGGAGAGAGTGCCCTCACTTCTTCTATTTCCTATGCAGCAGGGGTAGCACCAAATATGTTAGAGATCGTAGGGACTCCATCCGCCAATGGTGGAGAGCAAGCGAACATCATACAGGCCCAACTGGTGCGAGACATCTATCATAAAATCCTCTCCTTGCCTGCGGAACCGGCACATCATATCTGTCCCATGTACATCATCGCCGAATACCAACTTACGTTTTTGCACAGTGGTTCTCCCCTGCTGAGGGCGAATGCACGGCAAGGTGGCTGCTCGACTGTCTCTCTGGGTAAGGGCAATGTCCGCGTGGCCGATACGGCCTTCTGGTCATTGCTTGAGCGAACACATGAGCTCGGTAGTCCGCATGGAGTGACAAATACTCCTCACGGACTGATCCCGAGCGATCTCCAGAATGCCTACGGGTTACCATCGACAACAGCCGGGAAGGGTCAGACCGTCGCCATCGTCGATGCCTACGATAATCCAAGAGCAGAAACCGATATGAAGATCTATCGTTCAACGTTTGGCTTGCCAGTGTGTACGACCGCCAATGGCTGCTTCAGAAAGGTAGACCAGCGCGGCGGCAAACGCTATCCACGGGCCGACCAGGGCTGGGCTGGTGAGATTGCGCTCGACCTGGACATGGTCAGTGCGATCTGCCGCAACTGTCACATCTTGCTGGTTGAGGCCAATAGCCCTTCCTTCGACAACCTGGGCACAGCCGTCAATATTGCCGTACGCCTGGGTGCGAACACAATCAGCAATAGTTATGGCGGACAGGAAGATAGTCAGTCTGCTCAAACATCTGCTCGCTATTACCGTCACACGGGCGTAATCATTACTGCCAGTTCTGGCGACGATGGTTATGGTGTAGAACTGCCAGCCGCATTTCAGGGAGTCGTGGCGGTCGGCGGGACCTCGCTGATGCGTGCAGGTAACGCTCGCGGTTGGACCGAGGTCGCCTGGAATGGCACTGGGAGTGGATGCAGTCGGTATGTCAGCAAACCCGCATGGCAACAGGACAGTGGATGCCCCAACAGGACCGTCGCAGATGTCTCCGCCGTTGCTGATCCTGCAACGGGCGTTGCAGTCTACCATACCTACGGTGGCAATGGTTGGAATGTCTTCGGCGGAACAAGCGCATCATCACCCATCATTGCCAGTACTTACGCGCTGGCGGGCAATGCAAAAACAGTTGATAGCTCATATCTGTATAGCCATGCCGCAAACTTGAATCCTGTCACCCAGGGGAGTAATGGGACCTGTATCCCTGGCTATCTATGCACGGCAGGACCCGGCTACAATGGTCCGACGGGGCTGGGGACGCCAAACGGGATAGGTGCCTTCTAGCCTTCTAAAAGATGGCCAGGCGATTATCGCCAATGGTGTAGAATTTGTTCCCATTTCTTAAACATGGATGGGAAAGGCGCGTATAATATAAACGGAGCTCTTCATGATCCCTCGCCGCCGGCGAGGGATCATGAAGAGCATCTGACGAGTTACTGAGAGTTTTGACTAGAAAGGCAGGTGGGAATGGCATCTTCATCTTTTTATGTGCATCCTTCGGCAGAGGTTGAGCCGGGTGCTCAAGTTGGAGCCGGGACACGTATCTGGCGCCAGGCGCATGTACGCGAGTACGCCCAGATCGGTGAGCAGTGTAATATAGGGAAAGGTGTATATATTGAGTCACATGTGCGTATCGGGTCGCGGGTCAAAATCCAGAATCATGTCTCCGTCTTTGAAGGTGTAACGGTTGAGGATGGCGTCTTCATTGGCCCCCATGTGTGCTTTACTAATGATATGTTCCCGCGTGCTATCACTCCCGATGGCAGGCTTAAAAGCGTCGATGATTGGGAGGTTACTCCCACGCTTATCAGGTATGGAGCATCTATTGGGGCTGGCTCAATAATTGTATGTGGTGTGACTATTGGTGAGTTCGCGCTGATCGGCGCTGGCTCGGTCGTGACGAAAGATGTTCCCTCGCAGGCCCTGGTCTTCGGTAATCCTGCTCGCTTGCACGGTTACGTGTGCCGCTGTGCGCGTCGTCTTTCTGCTGTGCAGCGACAGGATGGAAAACTGGTAGGCCATTGTGAATTTTGCGACCGGGTGTACCAACTCTCTGAGTTATCTTAGCTGAAGAAGAGTAACCAGTAGTACTCTCTGAGGATCTTTGCTTGACATTGTATGACCTTTCTTTGTATCATTGTCTGGGCAAATGGTCGTGTCCTGCTTAGTTGTATTTCCTGGAAGGCTACTCTGTAGCCTGGTAAAAGGCGGTAGCTTACTGTGTCCCAGACAAGTCCTTTAGGAGTTTCATGGCAAGGTTCATTACGTGATCTGGCAAATATTGTTCAGCAGATCAGACGAATGCGAGCCTTTGGCCGCCTCTCTCTGCGCAACACTGAGCGTCTTAGCATAGCCCATCTCTACTTTCGGGCAGGCAATGTGGTCCATATTGTTGGGAATCGGGGTGACGCACGTTCTATCCTGGGCGAGATTCGGGAATGGGGCCATGCCTTCCTCCGTTTCGATCGCGGCGTTATAACTGCTGATGTGACGGTTGACAGTGAGTATGAGAAACATCTAGATGATGTTCTTATGCATCTCCATCACCATGGACTCGTTGTGCTGCCCTATCCTCCACGCGTCATCGATAGCAATATCATTATCACTAACTTTGACTGCTAGCAGACGTCGAAAAGCCTCCCACTAGTTTTATTACTGTTTGTAATCTATACTTTCTGTATACATTGTCCCTGTATAAGATGAGGAAGGTTCTAACTTCGTGCCCGTTCCTACCACGATAGGGAATGGGAGAAAAGAGGTAATGATTATGTCCGAGGGACTGCCTCCTGCACTTCCCATCGGGGGAGAAACATCAGGCCCTGTAGTGGAGGTTCAACGTCTGGAGCGTGGAGCTCTGAATCTGTTGGATATTGCTACATCTACGATGGCTAATATTGCTCCCGCGATGAGTTTCTTTTTTAGTTCGGCGCTCATAGCAACGGCAGCCGGTATTGCCTCTCCACTTATCATTGTCGCGGCGGCGGTTGCTATTGCTTTGCTTGGCAATACCCTGGCCGAGTTCTCACGTGCGATTCCGTCTACTGGCTCGTTTATCACCTTTATCGGCAAGACCTTTGGGCCCGTAATGGCCGTCACCACCACTCTCGTTATTAGCGTCGGCTATATCGTTGCCATGGCCTCAGTTATCGATATTTCTGGTGGTTGGACGCAGAGGATTCTGCAAAAGTATGCGCACATCAACATACCCTGGCAGTTGCTCACCCTGCTCCTTGTCGCACTTGTCTTTTTCCTCATGGTTAGAGGCGTATCACTCTCTACCAGGTGGGCAGGCTACTTCTTTGCCCTGGAAATGGCTGTGCTGATACTTGTGTCGGTAGTCGCACTGGTCACCAATGCGGCGCATCTCTCCCTCGCTCCTTTCAACCCGGGAAATATCTCGGGTGGGCTGGCAGGGTTTGGACTCGGGTTTCCGGTTGCCATCTATATGTTCATCGGCTGGGAAAACTCTGCGGCACTTGCCGAGGAGACCACAGATCCACGCCGCAACGTGCCCAGAGCCATCTACGCCAGCATCCTGCTCATGGCGCTCTCGTACGTGGTGTTTATGTACGCCACCGTTGTCACCTTTAACTACGACGTCAAAGCCCTGTCATCAGCAGAGATTCCGTTCATTGATGCGGCCCAGAAGATCTCTGTCATTCTGGCGCTGCTTGCCTATATTGCCGGATTCACTTCGACTATGAGTGCCATGATAGCTGGCTCAAATTCACAGGCGCGCCTGATCTTTAATGCCGCCCGTGAGGGGCTGTTGCCTTCGTGGTTGGCAAAGTTGCATCCCAGGAGGCGCACTCCGTGGGTGAGCTTTCTGGCCTTTGTAGGTGTTGGCCTGGCCATCACGTACATCTTTGGTTGGACTGTGCTACCTGTAACTTTCTTTGGAGAAATTGCCACACTGGGTACAATCCTGGTGTCACTGGTCTACCTGGTCTCGAATCTGGCATTGCCTTTGTACTACAGGAGATATCATCGAGATCAGTTCTCTCTCGTGAAACATCTGATCTTGCCTTTCCTTGGGGTGCTTGCGATTGGCTTCCCGCTGTGGGCACTCGTGCAACCAAACCAGCCTGCACCATATAACCTCTTCCCCTGGATTGGCCTTGGAATCGTTATCCTGGCTCTCATCTATGCAGTCATCCTGAGCCGAAGAGATCCGACTCTGGGCGACCGGGTGGGATCAATCGTTGCGGATCGGGAATAGCAGCGAATGCGAATTGGTTGCTTTTCTGTCTTTTCTCTGTTACTATACACCTGGATGGATTACCTCTTGCATCAGTTTATTTAGGAGCTTTGAACAGATGAGGATGTAGAAATGTCACTCCCATCTTCCTGGCATGATCTGCTTAAGGTCATCATCAGTAACTCACGCGAACGCGAGCGTATTGCTGTTGAGGTGGGCATCAATCCAGTGACGCTCACCCGATGGGCGAATGGAGAGTCTCAGCCGCGTCCACATAACGCTCGCCAGTTACTACGAGCTGTTCCCAAAGAGCAGCAGGAGCTGTTCGCAGACTTGCTGATGAGCGAGTACGGCAATCTTGCAGAAGATGCCAGCACCTCCTCCGATGAAATCGATATAGCGTTTATCCGGCAGATGTATGAGGTGCGTGCCACAACCCCTGTCTCTCTGTTGTTCTGGACACTTTGTCAGAAAGTGCTCCAAAATGCCGTGCGGCGACTCGATCCCCAGGAGATAGGTCTGGTAATCACTCTGGCGCAATGCATGCCTCCTGCTGATAATGGCGTGGTGCGTAGTCTACGGGAAATCATGGGATTAGGAACCCCACCCTGGGCGAAAGATCTGGACCAGCAGTTCATCTTCCTGGGCATTGAGTCGCTAGCGGGGTATGTGGTGTCCACATGCCGCCCCCAGACCATTGATGATCTACGGGAAAGGATAGCATTGCTGCCCGCCTATCCAGTGGGGGATGAAGTGAGTGTAGCCGCCTACCCCATCATGTACGCAAACTGCGTTGCAGGGAGTCTCGTAGTCTCTAGTACTCAGCCCAGGTATTTTAACTCGGCGGCCCGTCTCAGGCTGATTGCCGACTACGCGGACTTGATCGCATTGGCTTTTACACCAGAGCAGTTTTATCCACCGGAACAAGTTAAGCTGCGTGTAATGCCCTCTTACCAGGAGCAGCAAAGGCGGTTCGCCACCTTACAACAGCGCATAGTAACCCTCATGAAAGAGTCGTTCAATCAACCACGTCCACTCTCACGCAGGCAGGCAGAACTGTTTGTATGGCAGCAGCTCGAAGAAGAGCTACTTCAAGAAAATATTTATTAAACTAAAGCGATAGAGACCATATAAGGAGTTATGCTATGGCTAGCTACGATCCCTCTCTCACTGGAAATTACTACATTCTCGGTGACAGTCAGGCGGAGGGAGTGCATCTGATCGAGCAAGATCGGAATTTTACCAGATCCATGGGAGGACTCCTCCCAGAGCAATCCGAAGAGACGATTGCTCATATCCGTACCGCCCTGGATGTCGCATGTGGCCCTGGAGGGTGGGTGCTGGGCATGGCCCAGACTTATCGTTATATGCATGTAACTGGCGTTGACATTAGCCAAAATATGATCGACTACGCCATCATCCAGGCGCGTGCAAGTGGTTTAGACAACGCCAGCTTTCAGGTCGGGAATATTACTCAGCCTTTGAATTTTCCCGATGCGTCCTTCGACCTGGTCAATGCACGCCACATAGAAGAGGTCATTCCAGCAGCGGCATTCGCGCCGCTCTTCAAGGAATTTATGCGTGTTACGAGACCCGGCGGTATCATCCGTATTACTGGGAGCGAATGGGGCGTGACTACCAGCTTTGCATATGAAAAGTTCATGAAATTGCTGTTGCAGGCAGCGCGGAGAAGTGGACTGGATTTCTCTGCCGACGGGCGAAATCTTGGCATTTCCCCGTGGCTGAGACGGTTCCTGCGCGATGCAGGCTGTGTCAATATCCAGGAGCGAGCAAGCTTCCTGGATTTCTCTGTAGGAGCTGAACAGCAGCAGAGCGGCTATCAAGATCTGACCGTCGCCTTCGAGCTGATGCAGCCATTCCTCACGGCTATAGGTGTAACGACGCAACAAGAGGTTGCGCGCTTGCAACAACAACTTTCAGTGGAGATGTTAGAGGAGAGTTTCCACGGGCTGGTCTATACCCTCACTGCATGGGGGCAAAAACCGGAAGGTGTTGTTTCCCAGATAGCTCCATCAATCGGAGCACAGCAGAGCTTGCCTCTTTCTCCTGCCTCTGAAGGGGATGGAACCGTGCCGCGCTTATTTCACTTCGATCTCCCTGCTCTCAAGACACGTGCCCAGGCACTGTCAGATCTGGCGGATTCTTTTGTTTCTCCTCTTCAGCGCGTGCTTGATGTTGCCTCTGGAAAAGGTGAGTGGGCGACGAGCGTGGGGCAGATTTCTCCGGATGTCGAGATCATTGGCATCGAGCGCGATGCCCGACAGGTGGAGCATGCACGGGAGCAGGCCAGAGAACGCGGTATCGCAAACGTCGCGTTCACTGTCATGGACCCCTTCCAGCGCCTGGACTTTGCTGATAACTCATTCGACCTGGTCAATGTGCGCTACATCGTGGGTCTTATTCCTGCGGAAGCCTGGCCGGGTGTACTCCGCGAGTTTGTACGCGTCACTCGCCCTGGCGGCGTCATTCAGCTTACTGAAGCCGAACTGCCCATTACCAATAGCTCCGCGCTTGCTCAGCTTGGTGGGCTGATTGCGCAGGCTTTCTTCCTCACCCGACGCAGTTTCTCTCCTGAGGGACGGCTACTCAGTATTACTCCGGTACTCAAACAGCTCATTCAAGACGCTGGCTGCCAGTTGGTACAGCAAGTGGTGAGCGAGACGAATTTCTCATCTGGCACCCCTGCACATGGAGAGGTCATCCAGGATATTGCTCAGACGTATCGGTTCGTGCTGCCGTTCCTGGTCAATGCAGGAGTGATTACGCAGCAGGAGGTCGAGCAGGTATACCAGCAGATGCTCTCCGAGATACAGTCGGATGACTTTGGGGCTGTGGCGTTTTCTCTTACGGTGTTGGGCAAGAAGCAATAGAACAAATGCCGCATATGGACCGTGAGTTATTTTTGCAGTATTTACGCGACCACTCTTTGGAAGAAGGCCGTGCTTACATACAGGAGCATATCACAGAACTATCCGACCATAAAACCATTGGCGAATGGTTGGCGGATGAAGCTCTGCACCTCCTCTATACCCCTTTTCTCTCGCTCAAGATAGCTGAACTGCTGAGCTTCTTCGGCGAATGTAGTTCTCATCTTTCATCGCATGCGCTCGGCCTCAAAGCAAAGGGGGATGCACTGGTACAGATCGGACATTATGAAGCTGCGCAGGTGAGTTTAGATGCTGCCGGGGAGGAATTTTTGTCCCTGGGAGATAAGGGAAACTGGGCGCGTTCGCGTATCAGTTGGGTTACATCAGCGGGATATCTTGGTCGTATTGAAAATGCATTACAGGCCTCAGAGCAGGCCCGCACTGTTTTTTCACAACTGGGTGAACAGTATTGGGTTGGCGTTATCAATAATAATGCTGCTCTAATCTATGAATTTGTAGGGCGATACCAGGATGCGATCAAGCTCCACGAACATATGCTTGCAATTTTTTCTACTGTCACCGATCAAGATGAGATTGCTATCCAGCGATCTATAGCGATCACTCAGATCAACTTGGCAAGAAACGTCTCCTGCCTCGGTGACCTTGAACAGGCCTACGCGCTGCTACAACAGGCGCAGGCAAGTTTTACGGTCCTCAAAGAAACGGCGCTGGCTAATCTTGTAGAGTATGAGCTGGCTAATCTTGATTATATACAGGGGTACTATGGTTCAGCATTACGGCACTGCTACCAGGCTCGTGATGGCATGCTACAGGAGAATATAGATAATCCTGTCTTTCTCGCTGAACTCAAGCTGTACATGGCAAATTGTCTTATTAAACTGAATAGGGCGCAAGAGGCTTGCCTGGTGTCGGAAGAGGCAGTGAAGACTTATCGGCAATCCGGTCTCTCATTGAATATCGGCAATGCACTGGGCGAGCACGCGAGAGCACTGGTTGCCGCAAACAGGCTAAAAGAAGCTATTAGCATCCTCGATGAAGCATGGGAACTCTTTACTCATGGTGGCTTTGAACCATACGCATTTGCTACCAGGCTCCAGCAGGCAGAAATCTTTCTCCAGATGGAAGCATTTGCGTCGGCCTATACACGGGCTCAGGAGGTCAAGCAGTATTATGATGCTCAGGGTCTTGTCATTCGCTCCATTCAGGCCAGCCTCCTTATGGTCAGTGCGTTGATGACCAATGCGTCGCAACCTGCCATCCTCCAGGAGGCGATGTTGCTATGCAGGCAGGTTATCGCACAGGCACGTCAGCATAATTTGCAGGAGGAAATCTATAAAAGCCACTATCTTCTGGGAGGAATTTTTGCTCTTCAGAATAATCTTTCGAAGGCAGCAAAGCACTATGGGGCAGCAATTGCTCAGATTGAGCGGATTCTTGATGATCTTGTTTATGATCTCTCACCTTCATTTCTGCGCACAACCTGGGCTGTCTATGAGGATATGATTGCGCTGCGTCTCCAGCAGTCTCGACCGGAGGAGGCTTTTTACTATCTTGAGCAGGCACGATCAATGGCCCTTCGCCAGCATCTGAGCAGATCCGGTGCGGCACTTCAAAAAGACGAACAGGCAGGAAAAGCCATTTCTCCGATGGTTCTGCGCACACAATACGAACTCAGAGATTGGCAGGAGCAACATCGCAAATATAGCACGCTCCTCACAGAGATTGATCCCTCGCTCTCGCCAGAACTGAATAGAGATATCATACTGACCGAGCTAAAGCGTTGTGAGGAGAAGCTGAACGAGTTGTTTGAGCGCCTCTATCTCTACGAAGCAATTATGCCGGCAAGGTCACCTGCTCCTCGTTCCAGGAAAGCCGGGCATCCAGGGCAAGTACCCTCCAGGGTACAGCGAATAGATATCGCGCAGGTGCGCCAGCATCTTTCTGCTGATCATCTGCTCCTGTCCTACTATATGCACCGGGGCAAGCTTGTCATTTTTGCCATTACCTCAAGAGATTTGATGGTCCATGAGCTGCCGGACGAACAGGCCGCATTGGAGCACCTGTTGCTTATCCTGCATGCCAATTTTCAAGCGCAGGGCTGGTTTGGTGCATCGGGCTCACAGAAGGCAATCAGACGCTTACTGAAAGAGCTTTATGATCTCTTGATCGCTCCTGTCGCATCTCTGCTGCCTTCTTCGTCGGGAGACCTGACCATTGTCCCCTATGATTCGCTCCATAAACTGCCGTTTCATGCCCTCTACAACGGTTCCCGCTTCCTGATCGAAGACTACCAGATAAACTACCTTCCGGCAAGCAGCCTGCTCACGCATCTTGCTCTGCGTAGTAGCCAGCAGAACGATCCAGCAGAGACAGCAGTTCGGCCTCCATTAGTATTTGGGTATTCGGATCGTGGGCATTTGCAACGAGTCCAGGATGAGGCAAGAACGATAGCCTCACTCTTAGGAGGGGACTGCTATCTTGAAGAGGAAGTCACAATTGCGCGGCTGATCCAGCAAGCTCCAAGCAGTCCTATCATCCATCTCGCAACGCACGGGCAAAGCAGATTGGATGCCCCCAATTTTTCGTATGTGCGTTTAGCCGATGGGCAGTTAAATGCCATTGATGCCTTCAGCCTTAATTTACAGCACTGTGAACTGGTCACGTTAAGCGGCTGCGAAACCGGATTGGCTCTGAGCGGGGGAGGCGATGAACAACTGGGCCTGGGTCGTGCCTTCCTCGCTGCCGGGGCAGCTTCACTCCTCATCAGCCTATGGTCCGTAGAAGATGCCTCGACCAACGAACTGATGCAGCATTTCTATCAGCATCTTTTGCAAGGAGAGAGCAAGGTGCAGGCGCTGCGATCCGCTCAATGTAATCTCTTGCACCAGACCGATTCAATGTATACTCACCCCTATTTCTGGGCTGCATTTCGTCTCGTTGGTGATGTTGGTCCTTTGAAGTATCGCACCAATCAAAAATCGTAAGATACACTTTCGCCCGAGCAACTCGGCCCCAAAAAAGAAGCATCTCATCGTTCAGTGAGTAGAAGTATGCGGGTAACGATTTACATACTCTCGATAACATACAGAATGAAAGAGACTTGGAGGCACGTATGCAACAGAATATGCCACCCATGGGCAATATGTCGTCCATGGGCAACATGAAGATGGATATGCACGACACTTTTTGGCGTGATGACCAGATAATGATCGTGTTTCATTCGGATATCCCGCTCATTTCAAGGGATGGAGTTCTCAACAAAGATCAGCTGTTAAAAGAATTGAATTTGCCTTTGCAGTTGCAGCAGATCAATGAGTTCCTCAACCGTCAGCTTGACCCGGACAACAAGGCCCCTATTAAGCTCACTTTTCTGGATGACAGGGATAACCCGCTTCCAGATCCGGGAGCGCAGCATTCTTTCAGCGACGTCAACACTGACGGTAGCTCGAAGGTGCCTCACGGGGTCTATCTCTTCGGTTTAAAGGATGCCATTAAAAAAGACTTTGGCGAGATCCAGACCAATATTACTGGCTTTTTTCACCTCATCCAGGAGCCTGTGCAGGGGGACAGCAAGAATCAGAATAACAGGCCTCTTATTCGCCCCATTGTTAACACCCTCAACGAGCAAGTGCTTGATCTTAATAAGGGTGGAGTGCACATCGAGTTTGCTGCTCCAACTTGGCTGTGTGGAGGCTCTCAGGTCAGCCAGGGCTGCCCACTTACACCTCCTATGCCCGTGACAGATTCTTGCTCGAACCCTCACATTGGGCTGCTTGATCTAGACCCACAGTTGCAAACGACCGGTGATGGTGTGAAGGTCTTTATACTGGATGCAATTCCCGAGCGGATAGTCATCACCAACGCCGCACAAAATGCCGGGAGTAGCAATGGACTCCTGCATAATGTCAATGAAACGATGACGTTTGATTACAGCCTGATGTCCGGCGTGCAAGGGGTATTCCTTATGCAGCACACAAACGGTGCCGCGGTTGGCAAGGACGTCTATGGAGAGCATTATCCCATTCTAATCCCGGATCATGGCTTATTCATTGCCGGGATGGTGCGTGACGTCGCTCGTGATGCCAACATTGAGTGTATTCGTGTGCTCAACGATCTTTGTGTGGGCGATATGCAAACGCTGACATGGGCTCTGCAGAAGATCTACAATCGTGTTTTAAACCCGAATCCAGATACAAATAAGCCTGGGGATCTTTTCGGCAAGCCAGTTGTCATCAATCTGAGTCTGGTAATCCCTACCGACGATCAGGCACAGAGCAATGGCATTACCCTGGCAACAGCTAAGCCAGGATTACCGAACTCCGGTTTCGATAACATCCTGCCGGAACTGCTGCGCCAGACGCTCCAATCCCTTGCGGATGCAGGCGTCGTTATTGTGGCTTCTGCTGGCAACGAGGGAGATGGGCGTGAAATGCCCACTGGCTCTCTACGTCCTAAGGCGCTCTATCCGGCGCTCTTGAGTGACTCTATGGACAACATCATTTCTGTTGGCGCTGTGACTAAAAACGGCACTGCGGCCTCATATAGCTGTTATCCCGGCTCACATAGCATTGCTACATGGGGTGGTGAGCTTCCAGATACGCCTCCAGTTACAGGAGAAGTAGTTCCTGCCGATCCTGGTGATCCTGGCAGCGATCATCCCCAGGTAACATTCAGCGATGCACCGATAGGCATCTACAGCAGCATCCTCTATCCGCCGCTCTCGGCTGTCCCGGCTGATCCACCTGAACAATATTACGCACCACCCAACCAGAACGGCTGGGCCTACTGGATAGGCACATCTTTTGCAACCCCGATTGTGAGTGCAGCGGCAGCGCGTATCTTGCAATGGAAGAAGCAGACCGGCAGCCCCGATAGTGTATATACTATCCTCAAGAATTTGATCCCACCGACCCAACTTGTACACTGGGATCATTTAGACCCGAACGATGGAACTGTAGACGGCCCCATGCTGAAGGTAGAGCAGAAATGCTTGGGTGCATAGTTGTGTTGCGCTAAGGAGTTGTGTGGGTGGTACAGTTGGCAGCCTCGGGGCTGCCAACTGTACCACCCACACAACCAGGGCGAGCCACCGCAGGTGGCGAGGAGACCTGAAGAGTTACGTCTATAGGCGCTCTGGATGCTTCTTTGTCCAGTAACGCATATATCCCTGCACCGTCATCGCATAATTCGTCGCGATCTCATATCTCTTCAAAGCATGAGGATCGCCTGTTGCACGCCGTAACTCTGGCTCAGTGTGCGCGATAAGCAACTCGATAATCTCGGCCTCGCTCTTACCGTCGCGCATCGCGCTCAGTACAAAATCACCCCAGGCGTAGAGTCTTTCCCTCAACCGCTCAAGGTGCTGCGTGACATTTCTTGTTGGACCAAAGTGTGCTATATACAGCACATCGGGTCGCAAGCGTTTCAATTTGTCGATACTCTCAGACCATGCCTCGATGTCCAGGTCGGGTGGTGGTGTTGGAGGTCGCACGTAGTCAACATCTTGCAGGCGCACTCCCGCCACGTCTCCACAGAAAAGCTCTCCAGAGTGCACATCGAAGTAGATGACGTGGTGGACAGCGTGCCCGGGAGTGTAATGGACCTCCAGACGACGGTCGGCAATAGTCAGAATATCGTCACCCTCTATGATCCTGAGACGCTCCTCGGGCACTGATTCTATTGTCCCCCACAGCTCTTTCATCTGATCGCCGTAGATCCGCTCTGCACTCGCTATAACTTTGGATGTATCGATGAGGTGTGGTGCACCTTTGCTGTGTACATAGACAGTCGCTCTCGGCATATGCCGTAGCAGTGAGCCGGTCATGCCCGCGTGATCCAGGTGGATATGGGTCAAGAGCAGGTGCGTAACATCTGCGGGATCAAATCCGGCCTCGCGAATAGCGGCCAGTTGTGCTTCAAGCATGCTCCCAGGACCTGGATCAATGAGCGCAATTTCATCCCTTCCGCTGAAAAGGTAGGACCCGACGATCTCGGGTTCGCCCCGGAATGGCAGCGAGATCTGCCATACGCCAGGACGCAGTTGTGTAGCGGCTACCAAAGGCTGCTCCTTTCCCTTATTTCTTTGCTGAAATGGCTTTTGCCTGGGTGAACAGTAGCAGGTAGTCTCTCCCACCCGCTTTCGAGTCTGTGCCGGACATATTGAAGCCACCGAAGGGATGGACGCCTACGAGCGCACCCGTACATTTGCGATTGAAGTACAGGTTGCCGACATGATACTCTTCTTTGGCCCGCTCGATACGCTGCTGATCGCTTGAATAGAGCGCACCCGTCAGGCCATATTCGGTATCGTTGGCGATAGAGATGGCATCGTCAAAATCTTTTGCTTTAAGAACGGCCAGGACTGGCCCGAAGATCTCTTCTTGCGCGATGCGTGCATGAGGATCTACGTCAGCAATAACGGTGGGTTCGATAAAGTAGCCGGGACCGTGATGTCCACCACCGACTACCAGGCGCCCCTCGTCTTTGCCGATCTCGATGTACTCGACAATCTTCTTCAGCGCGTTCTCATCGACGACCGGACCCATGTACGTATCTGGCCGGGTAACATCGCCCACGGTCAGCTTTTTCGTCTTTTCGATCACCTTTTGTAGGACCTGGTCGTACACCTGCTCGACGATAATTGCGCGTGAGCCCGCGGAACACTTCTGCCCCTGGAAACCAAAGGCCGAAGCTACGATGCCATCGGCGGCAGACTCTAGATCGGCGGTTTCGTCTACGACTACTGCATCTTTCCCGCCCATCTCCAGGATAGAGCGTTTCAGCCAGCGCTGCCCCTTCTGATGCTTTGAGGCGCGCTCATAGATGCGTAGGCCAACATCGCGCGATCCCGTAAAGGCGATAAAGCGTATGTGGGGATTATCAACCAGCGCGTCGCCGACCACTGATCCCGATCCCGTAAGGAAATTAACGACGCCCGCGGGTAACCCTACCTCTTCCAGGATACGCACAAATTGCGCGGCAATAGCTGGCGCTGTGCTTGCGGGCTTGAGGATAACGGTATTGCCCGCTACAAAAGCCGCGCTGGTCATACCTGCCATGATCGCGCATGGGAAGTTCCAGGGTGGAATAACAGCCCCCACGCCGAGCGGGATATAGACGAGCTGGCTATCCTCGCCTGCGATACGTGTAATAGGCTGCTCACCGACCAGACGCATCATCTCACGCGCGTAATATTCCAGGAAGTCGATCGCCTCCGCGGTATCAGCATCAGCCTCAACCCAGCTTTTACCAACCTCGTATATCATCCATGCATTCATATAGAAACGGCGCTCACGCAACAGATCGACCGCCTTGAAAAGATACTCCACACGTTTTTCCGCGGGCACACGCTTCCACGTCTCAAAAGCAGTCGCTGCGGCCTGTACGGCCTCGTTGGTCTGCTCAACCGTAGCACGCACAAAATAGCCGACGACCTGCTCTGGTTGTGCAGGGTTGATGGAAGCAAACGTATCCTCGCTCGTAATATGCTTGCCCCCGATAAGCAGCGGATAGGTGCGCCCCAGCTCACTTTTGACCTGTTCTAATGCCTCTGCCTGGACCTGTTTGTTTTTATCGTTCGTGAAATCAGCAAGTGGCTCGTTTATAAACGGCGTTTGCGCACGTGACACTACACTCTCAAAAACTTTTGCCATGAGATTGCTCCTTATAAACACTTCATTGTGTGAGGACGGATTGTTTCCTTCATTGTATACCATGAATTGGGGAAGTGGTAGGCTACTCCAGTCCGGCAAGGACGTGGTGTACCTCTTCCGCAAGTTTTTTCTGGCATAGGGTTGACGTGCCATTGAAGCCCGCTCGCACGTTCTGGAGGGCCAGCATATAAGCTGTCTTGAATGCCTCCTCTTGTGGCACTTCAATGTTGGGTATGACGCCTGTTCTCTCCCAGTTTGTACCAGTGATAGGATTGATAGCACGCCCCACAGGTATCTGGCAATCAAACCGGGCTGTGAGCTGGAACATTTCAAGTGGATTGGCTTCACCGGCCGTTGCTTCACCTATAACGATCGCGCGCTTCTGGCTTTGCAGATCGTACGTAAACTCTTCAGCTGCTGCGGATGTAGTTCGACTCGTCAGAATATAGATGGGTTTATCAACGTAACGCTGACCCGGTATATAGGGCAGGGTCCAGAATTGCTGTGTACAGTTGCTGGCTCGCCAGTAGATGTTGTTCAGGTGTACTGGTTCCGGCGTAAAGAAGTAGCTGGCAAGGAAACTGACCATTGACAGCTCGCCTCCGCCAGACTTACGCAGATCAATGATGAGTGTATTGGTGTGTGCAATAAAATCCGTGGCGGTAATTGCTGCTCTGACCCCTACTGAGGGTGAGAAGAAGGCATGTATGCTAAGGTAGCCAATGTTCCCTGCCAGCCGCTCCACTTTCTCAAATCCATAGTTGAATAGAGCTCCCATATCTCCTGTGTCCCCGGAGTGGCCCGAAGCTATTGTGTCTGTGGAGCTCCCATCTTCCGAGTTTTTGTAGAAAACGGCGAGATGCTTATCTCTGCTTATCTCTTGTAAATGCGCTGTGAGGGTTCTAGCAAGCTCTTCCCCATCTGAAATTTCGTCGTATAGAGCGCTATTTTGTTTCTGACGAAGAGACAGCGCTATTTCCTCTACAACTGTAGGAAAGACATACTGTGCATTGAGCTTGCTAATGAGAGTATCGATTACCTCAGAGCGAGCTGCGCTGCTTAGACGACTGGTGTCGTGATTCATCTGTATCCTCCGGGAAGATGAAAATGAATAACTGAGACGGGTGCGTCAGTTATTAGAAAATCTGATAAACAAGTCCTGGATCGCCCGAGTATATAGATTCCTGATAAGTCCTGTGCTCCATAAAAGTGCAACCAGTTTTTCAGATTGCTCTTATACATCAGCAATAACGTAGATAGACAGTAGCAGGTCTACCTACTATGACCTTCTTCCCTAATACATCTTCACCTGGCCTCTCAGGTTTCGTGTTATACTGTTCCTCTGAGAGGGTGGCAAGAACCTTTGTTCTTTTACGACCCGCTTGAGGGGACTGAAACACTGCAAAAACGTCTGAGACGTGACAAAGGTAATACTCGCTCTTAAAAATTCCTCGGGTCAGATCCCTTTTGCTAATTCTACCTTGCAGTACAAAAAACATGGTATCTACAAAGATACCATGTTCTCGTGCTGTGATATGGCTACTCTGCACTGCTTTATCTACACAATAGAGCATCTGCCATCACGGTAGAGCTTGTTGCAACCTTCGCGGAAAAACTTTGCCTGGTCTCCTTTATGGCTATTATGTGCGATGGTGGCTGCGTTCCAGGAGAGACGATTCTCCTCGTGGTGCTTATTCATATCTATTCCTGTGGGAAGTGTGCTTGTTGCACTCTCAACGATTATCAGGTATCATTGTTATGTTAATTCCACAGGGTGAAGCAGTGTCTGCATGTTTTTGCGGTAGCGGGCCCAGATCTGTTTTCTCCTCTTCGCTACTGCTTCAGGTACTTCCCTTCGTTTTTCCTTTGTCTCTTGTAATGCTCCTTATACTGCTTTTGTTGGAAGTGTTGTTCGTTGTAGATTGTGCTCACTTATAGGTGAGGCGCGTATAACAGCATGTTATTGGGGGCGTGATTGAAGACCCCCAGACCATTGACGAAGGAAGGGGTCACCTATGTATGTAACGGTACGACGCAGCACGCATGTTGGCGGGACGGATGAGATCGTCCGACGGGCCAGGGAGGGCTTGCTCCCCACCCTCACCGCGCTGCCAGGCTTTGTGTCCTACAACATTTTCAGCTTGGAGAAGAACGTGGTGATGGCCATTACTCTCTTTGACAACCAGGCAGCAGCAGAACAAGCCAACAAGTCCTTTGTAGTCTGGGCGCGTGAGCAAGAACTGCGAGCGCTTCTTACAGGGCCACACGAAGTGTTATCGGGGGAGGTAGTCGTTCATGTCACAGAACCGAGTGCGCCCCTTGAAACAGGAGGAGGCTATGGCTGAGTGTGGAGTACCTGACAGGTTCTTGTTAGCGGCCTGCCATGTACTCGATGTGGCTGGTGTTAGCTTGCTGTCAGGAAGTTCTGCGCAGTCTTAGCTCAGGAGCCTCCAAAAAAGGCATGGTCCGGCCCCTGGGCGACTCTGCGCGCATACGTGCTCGTTCATAGGTTTTCTATCGACGCTTATGTGATTACACTGTATCACGGATAGGGGCGCAATACCGGTAGGGGCGCGATTTATAAGCCCGTGGCGTATTAGAATCATAACGTTCGCGGGCTTATAAATCGCGCCCCTACTGTTCGATACAAAAATGGGTGCTTTTTCTGCTTCCTTGTAGTATACTACATGCCATATGTTGGCATTATTACTATGTGAGGAGAAGCATTTTATGGCACGACAGGAATTTCCAATAGAGCAACAATTACGTAAAGATATACAGGATGCACAGCGCGCACGCGACCAGGTGAAGCTCGATACATTGCGTATGGCGCTGGGCGCTATTCATAATCTTGAGGTGGCGCGCACCGACCGGAAAAATCCTGAGCATGGCCAGCCACTTACTGAGGCAGACTGTTTAAGAGTCCTGGAACAGGAAGTGAAGAAGCGTAATCAGGCCATTCCCCTCTACAAACAGGGTGGGCGCACCGACCTGGTCGAAAAAGAGCAGCGTGAGATGGAGATACTCCAGACTTACCTCCAGGCCGCTCAGATGAGCGACGATGATCTCCGTGCGATTGTTGCTCGCCTGATAGCAGAAAACGGAAAAGACTTCCGTAAAGTAATGCCTTTGGCCTCTAAAGAAACCAGAGGCCGTGCTGATGGCAGGCGCGTAAATACGATCGTGCGCGAGATGACTCAGTAGTGCATCAAAGGTTAATCTTTTTCAGCAGCACCTGTTCATGTTGCTTCACCGCATTTGCAATGATCTGCGAAAAACTTTTCCATGGATCGCTTGACGGGTTCACCAGCTCGTGAAGATACTCATAGAAGGGGCTATGTCTCTCACTGGCCACTTCTTCGACATGTACAGTATAGTCCGCGTCATTGGTAGATTGGTTGTACATGCGCAGTGAGACCGTATTCAGGTTTGCGTCAATGAGTTGCGCTGCTGCCCCGTAGATGGGCATGGGCTGTAGTTTGTCTGCTACCCAGCCTCCACTATTATAGACGGTGACGGGGGCGGGATAGCCCGCGAAGGTCATTTGCTGCTGGAAAGGTTTGTGGGTATGCCCGAATAGAAAGGTGATGTCTGGCGGTGTTTGTTGCTTGTTCTCGATACGTATCTGTTCAAGTAAGAAAATTTCCATGTACGAGTGCAGACCTTGCAGCGCATCGGCACTGAGTGGTTGCGCGGTCTTATTCTTTTCCAGCGAAAATCTGCCTTCGAGCACTCGATCTACGAGCCAGTCTAAGCTTTTTACTTCAATGCCCTCAAATAACTTCGGCTGCTGTGTCTTATCTATCAGGCTGCTCAAAAAGTTGTTGATCAGTTGTTCAAGCTGTTTCTTGTCTTGTAGTTTGGCGTAGAAGATGCCGATATCCTGTCCGACATCGCCGGAGCGTCCTATCGTGGACCAGAAGAAGTCGAGCCAGGCGAAATTCTCGGCCTCCAGATCCCACACAACCTTCGGACGTACGCGCTTCGGGAAGAACATGGTATTGAGCGTGCTCATCAGTGAATAGATGGATTCGACGTAGTGACCATGACTGAAGATGATGCACTTCTGTCCATTCTCGCTTAGCAGTGCGTAGTTTGGGTAGACGACATTAACCTGCGCGTCTCGTAAATGCGGATAGCGCTGCATCAGGTTCGTCAGGAAGTACTCAGGTACAGGATCGGGTCGAAACATTTTAGTTGTATGCCAGGGCACCGGGAGTTCTTTTCCTGCGTCGATACCCCGAATATAGTTCACATATTGCGTCTCGCGGGCATTCTCCCAGATATGGTGATCATGGTTGCCAGGGATATAAATGATGTTCTTATCAAATAACGCCTCACCATCTGGCGGAAACACCAGTTCAATGAAACGCTCGAAGACCATCGCAGCCTTATTTACGTCAGTTAACGCCATCTCCAGAATATCGCCATTCAGCATCAATGTTGGCTTTTCTGAACCATCATTGTGGCGCATCAATTCCCGCAAACATGCTACAAACTGGCTCATTACAGGATCGGTCTGCATAGGAGCAGTTTCGATACTGTTTTGTTGTATGGCGGTTAATACGCTATTATCCGCGCCCAGATGCATATCTGATAGGCACACATAACGAATATCGGGCATAAACTGTACCCCTTCTCTCAAATCTGATCTATTGTATCATATTTAGCGGAATCGGGGCCCATGTTGACCCGTAGAGGCATGCCTTGCGTGTGCCGGGTCGTTGGGGAGAATCTCCCTCATGCTCAACGAGGTTGTTCGCGGACGACCCGGCACACGCAAGGCATGCCTCTACGGGACTTAAACTGGCTTGACAATACTTGTAACTGCTCGTAGGATATACGTGTCAATTCTTTTGCTATATATATGTAACCCTTCCTGGAAAGGTTCCTCACGCGGAGGCTCGACTCTACCATGAAAATCTACAACACCCTGACAAAGCAGATCGAGGAGATTGTTCCACGCAAACCGCATAAGATCAAGATGTATTCGTGTGGCCCGACCGTCTATCGCTATATTCACATCGGCAACCTGCGCACCTTTACAATGGCGGACTGGCTGCGGCGCATCTTTGAATATCGCGGTTTCGAGGTCCTGCATGTCAAAAACATTACCGATGTGGGACATATGCGCCAGGAACTACTGGATCGTGGTGAAGACAAGATGATCTCTCAGGCACGCAAGGAAGGTAAAACGTCATTACAGATCGCGCAGTTTTACACTGAAGCATTCCATGAGGATGAGGGCGCTCTAAATATCCTGCCCGCACACATTTTCCCGCGTGCAACGCAGCATATTCCTGAAATGATCACCATCATTGAGGGCCTACTGGCGAAAAACATTGCCTACGAAGTCAACGGTTATGTGTACTACGATGTCAAGCGTTTCCCCGACTATGGCAAACTGTCAGGTAATCTACTCGAAGGTATGCTTGCAGGTGTGCGCGAAGGGGTGGATACCGATCGTCACAATCCAGAAGATTTTCCTTTGTGGAAACCTGCTGAGCCGGATCGCGAGATGGCCTGGGATAGTCCCTGGGGACGCGGCTTTCCCGGCTGGCATATTGAATGCTCTGCCATGTCTATGCGCTATCTGGGTACACATTTTGACCTGCATACTGGTGGCGTAGATAATATTTTTCCGCATCACGAGGATGAGATTGCGCAGAGTGAGGGTTTTTCGGGGCAGCAATACGTCAATTACTGGATTCACGCGCAACATCTGCTGGCAGATGGACAGAAGATGGCGAAATCCACGGGCAATGCTTATACTCGTTCAGAAATCGAGGCGCGTGGTTTTGATCCTATGGCTCTGCGTTATTTCTATACTACTGCTCTTTATCGCAGTCGCCTGAACTTTACATTTCGTGCCCTGCAAGCTGCTCAGACCGCTCTGGAGCGCCTGCAGGATCTGGCCTATCGACTTTTTACTCAATCCGACAGAAAACTGGCCCTTTCTGATGAACCACTCGGGCAGCTTCCCTGGCGTGATCGCTTCCTGGCGGAGGTCGAAAACGATCTCAATATGTCGCGTGCTATGGCGGTCGTCTGGGCTATGTTGCGCTCAAACGAGCTTGATCCTACCACTAGAATACGCTTGCTGCTTGATTTTGATCGCATTCTTGGCTTCAATCTGAAAAACTATCTTCAGAGTGATCGTCCTCTGAAGCGGCTCGACCCACAGACATATCTTGCGGCTGTCCCAACTGAGATCGCTGAACGCGTAGAGGAACGCTCAACTCTACGCCAGCATGCTGATTACTCTCATGCTGATCATGTACGCGAGGAACTGAGTATGGCCGGCTATACCGTCAGAGATACGCCTCGTGGCACATTGGTAGTGCCCCGCCGCCCTGAAGATGAATTCATCGTCTTATCGAGTTCTACTGACGCACCCGATAACACACACGCACCGGATCTCTTTGAGTTTTCCATAAATCTGTTAGCACATAATAGCCGTGAGGATCTGGAACGCTGTATCAAGAGTATCTGTCGTCACGCCGGACAGCATAACCTCGAACTTGTTATCATTGAGAATGGCTCGACCGATGATACTCTGTCTTACCTCCAACAACTGGCACGCCAGGGCGAACTTATTGCCGAACAGGGTCAGCCGCTCGGTTTACAGGTCCTCTTTGCCGATCACAACCTCGGTTTCGCAGCCGGACGTAACGCGACAATGCGTGCCAGCAGGGGGCGTTATGTCGTCTTGCTGGACACATCCATTGAAGTGACCGGAGATATCTGGCAACCGCTGGATGTAACCCTTGCTGATGAACATGTAGGCGTGGCAGGACCGTATGGGCTGGTCACGGACGATCTACGCGAATTTCGTGAGGCACCCGGTCCGGATGTTGATGCCATCGAGGGCTATCTGCTGGCCTTCCGTCGCGCCCTATTGCCCGAAGTTGGCTGGATCGATGAAAAATTCCGTTTCTATCGTTTGATGGACATCTACTTCAGCTTCTTCTTCAAAACGTCCGGCTACCGTGCTGTAGTTACTCCCCTGGTTGCTGAACGAGTCGAGAAACATCCCCATCGTGAGTGGTACAGCTTAAGCGAGGATGAGCGCGCAACAAAGAGCAAGAAGAACTATGATATCTTCCGTGATCGCTGGCATCACGGCGAGAGCCTGCTCGTTGCCAACTACAATCCTCAACACGAATGGTTTGGTCACGATCATCCACATCACCTTGAGGGAACGCATACCCACGCGCCGGGTGAACTCCCACCTCCGGGCGAAATGCATACTCACAATCATCAGCACTGGCCCGACCATTCACATGAGCATCCGCACTATCACAGGAGTGTGTCATGATTGATATCGATGGTATCCTTACCGTTTTCTCGCACGAACAATTGTCCCTCGTCGAAACTTCTCGCATAGTGGTGATTAATGGTGATATAGGTCCCATCGATATCGCGTATCAGCAAACTCTCTGTACCTTTGTCGAACGTGGTGGTGGCCTGCTCTGCCTTGGTGATGCCATCGAAGCGTACCAGGAATATGAACTATTGGGAGAGCTCCTTGGCTCCGTTCGAGGTATCCGGACGCCCCGTTGCGAGATTATTGCTCGCGTTGCTACTCCTGATCACTGCATAACACGCCGCATTGATCCTGCCTTTGCCGTCCTGGAATCTGCTTATCTACTCACGATAATTCCGCCTGATGCCCGGGTCTTATGGCAAACATCATGGCAGTATGCAACCCATACTCTAGCTTACGTACGCAACTATGGACGAGGCCGCGTCTTCTGCACCACTCTGGGCACCACGGCAGAGACAAAGACTCATCCTGTCTTTGAACAGATCGTAGGACGTGCTATTCGTTATGTCGCAGGAGAAGCCCTGGAAGAGCGAACGGCAAATGTGGCGATGATTGGCTATGGCGCGATTGGTTTTGAACATGGCACTGCCATCGACAATGTCCCGGGACTCGCATATGCGCTTGTTTGTGACCGCAACCAGTCCCGTTTACAACTTGCACGTCAGGCATTCCCGGCAATACGTACCTGTACCGACCTCACCGAAGTAGCAGAAAATCCGGATATCGATGTGGTAATCGTCTCAACTCCACCCAACACCCACGCCGACATCTCCATGCAGATGCTGCGCGCGGGCAAACACGTAGTAAGCGAAAAACCTTTCTGTTTGACGACCGCTGAAGCCAACGCCATGATCCATCTGGCTGAAGAGATGCAGCGCGTTCTGACGGTCTACCAGTGCCGTCGCTGGGACCCCGACTACCTCGCTATCCAGCAAGTGCTCAAGCGCAACATCATTGGCCCGATCTTCCATATCGAGACCTTTATCGGTGGCTATGCGCATCCCTGTGACTACTGGCACTCGCACAAGCCGATCTCCGGAGGTGTCTTCTACGACTGGGGCTCACACTACCTGGACTGGATTCTCAACCTCATCCCCGATACCGTGGTCAGCGTGCGCGGCGTCGAGCATAAACGCGTCTGGCATGACGTAACCAACGCCGATCAGTCCTGTGTCTACCTGCGTTTTGCCAATGGGCAGGAGGCGACATTTATGCATTCGGACATTGCCGCTGCCCTCAAACCTAAATGGTACATTTTAGGCGAGCATGGTGCCATCGTCGGTAACTGGCGACAGGAGATCGTGAAAACCCGTCGCTGGTCCGGAGACCTGATCGAAGAACGCCTGGCACCTTCTGAAGCTCTGCCAGATCTCAGCGTCTTCACCCGTGAAAGTGGGGACATCATTCATGAACAACACCTGATGCTTCCCCCCATGCCGCAGTATGCCTTCCATCGCAACCTCGCTAATCACCTGCACTCTGGCGAACCTTTAGCCATCACCCCACAGGAAGCCCGGCGCAACATCGCAGTCATGGAAGCTGCAAAATACTCTGTCGAGCATAATGGTGAGACTATATCGCTTCTTTGCTAGTATGCAAAAGGGAACATGAGGAATTACAGATGCAAAGTGAACAAACAACTCACGGATTTCTAGGCGTTGATATTGGTGGTACCTTCACCGATATTGTTCACTTTATCCCTCCACAACCATCCTCGCCTGCTCAGTTGCGTTTGTATAAAGTCCCTGGTACGCCAGACGATCCCGCTCAGAGTCTCCTTACGGGCATGCAGGCGCTCAATGTCGAAACAAATGCTGTTGTGATTCATGGCTCGACGGTTGCCACGAATGCCCTGTTGGAGCGCAAAGGTGCGCGTGCTACTCTCATTACAACACAGGGCTTTGCTGACGTGCTGGAGATTGCGCGCCAGGATCGTCCATCTCTCTATGATTTGATGCAGCAACGTCCACCCGTTATTATTCCGCGTGAACGACGCCTGGAACTCGCGGAGCGCCTCGATCATCATGGCGCGATCTTGCAGGCTCCTGACGACGCTGCCTTTGCAGCACTCTTGCAACAGGTCGCTACTTGCGAACCAGAGAGTATCGCCGTTTCCTTGCTATATGCCTTTCGCAATCCTATCCACGAACAAATGCTTGCTGCCCTGTTACGAGAACATTTCCCACAGGTCTATCTCTCGCTCTCCAGTGAGATTCTGCCCCAGTTCCGCGAATACGAGCGTACCAGTACTGTTTCTGTCAATGCTTACGTCCAGCCACTGCTGGGGCGCTATCTCAACCGATTACAAGAGCGATTGCAAGGGCCTCTGCGCATTATGCAATCGTCTGGTGGTAGCATCTCAGCTTCAACTGCCGCTCAAGAGTCTGTACGTACTGTTCTTAGTGGTCCGGCTGGCGGTGTCATCGGCGCTTTTCATGTCGCACGCCTGGCTGGACACGAGCAGATCATCACGCTGGATATGGGCGGCACATCTACGGATGTAGCGCTTTGTCGTGGCAATATTCCTGAGACTGCTGAAGCGGTGGTGGCTGGCTGCCCCATTGCTGTACCTACAGTTGCAATTCATACTGTTGGCGCGGGCGGTGGCTCAATTGCGCGTCTGGATGCTGGCAATGCTCTGACTGTTGGACCCAATTCCGCTGGCGCTGTCCCTGGTCCGACTTGCTATGGGACAGGTGATGAACTCACTGTTACTGATGCTAACCTGGTCCTGGGTCGTAGCGCTTTAGAGCACATGGCTACGCTGGCACAGCGTATGGGTGTGAGTGGAGAGGAAGCGGCGCTGGGTATCATTCGCGTGGTGAATGCGAGTATGGAACGCGCTCTGCGCACCGTTTCGCTCGAACAGGGACATGATCCACGCCTTTTCACTCTGTTGCCCTTTGGTGGTGCTGGTCCGTTGCATGCCTGCGAACTGGCAGAGGCTCTACGCATCCCGCGTGTCTTCATTCCCCGCTATCCTGGCGTGCTTTCGGCATTGGGTATGATCCTGGCACCTATCGTCAAAGACTATGTGCAGACCGTTATGCTGGATACACATACGCTGGCTGCCGACACACTTGAAGCCACATTTACACCACTTGAAGAGCGTGCGCGTAACGATATGCAGCACGAAATTCAGCATATGTCCGCGCAATCCAATCCCGCTGCCGCACTCTCCTTGCAGCGCTTCTGGGATCTGCGCTATCCTGGTCAGTCGTACGAGTTAACAACACCTGCAGCCGGAGATATCAACACTACCCTCGCTCGTTTCCATGCCCTGCACGAGCAACGTTTTGGCCATAGTCATCCCGACCAGCCTGTACAACTCGTAGCTATTCGCGTAAAAGCCATACTACAACTCGATCAACCTGAGTTGCCTACCGAGCCATCTGCAGATCCATCCGCTGAACATGCCTTACTTGCCACACGCCCTATGACCTTTACGACTGGCATACACCAGGCTCGCATCTACGAACGCGCTCGCTTGCATCATGGCAACCGTGTAGAAGGACCGGCCTTGCTGGTACAGGATGATAGCACTATTCTGCTCCCGCCGGCATGGGAGGGTATCGTCGATGCATGGGGCAACATCACTGCACAGCGCAACACAACGGAGACGCCTCAAAGTGGTATTTCTACTCAACAAGAGACCTTTGATGCCGTCTCGCTTGAGATCTTTAAGCATCTTTTTGCCTCTGCCGCCGAAGAGATGGGCGTGACTCTCGGACGCACAGCCTACTCTCCAAATATCAAAGAGCGTAAGGACTACTCCTGCGCCTGCTTTGATGCACAGGGACGCTTGATTGCTCAGGCTGCTCATATCCCTGTGCATCTCGGTGCCATGCCTGCCTCGGTACGTGCCGCTATCGACCAGTTTCAGACATTCGAGCCGGGCGATCTGATTGTGCTCAACGATCCTTATCTCGGTGGGACACATCTGCCTGATATCACGATGGTGAAGCCCGTTTTTATTGCGGATGATCCCGATGGGCAGAGTGGACAGTTGCTCGGTTTTGTAGCCAGTCGTGCCCATCATGCCGATATTGGTGGCATCTCGCCGGGATCGATGCCGATGTCGCGCGAACTCTACCAGGAAGGAGTGATTATTCCTCCTATCAAGCTGGCACGTCGGGGCGTTCTCAATGAAGACGTGTTGACGCTCTTTTATCGCAATGTGCGAACACCCTGGGAGCGGCGCGGCGATATGGACGCGCAGATCGCCACAGCTCGCGTAGGTGAACGACGCCTGCAGGAGATTGTGGCACGCTATGGTTCGCACATGGTGCAAACTCATGCTGCTCAGCTGCTTGCCTATTCTGCCCAACTTACCCGAATTGCCCTTGCACAACTTCCTGCTGGTGAGGTACAGTATAAAGACTACCTGGATGATGATGGTTGGGGCGTCAATGACTTGCCTGTTGTTGTACGTATCCAGGTCAAACATGGCACAATGCTGGTAGATTTTAATGGTAGTGCCCCGCAAAGCGCGGGCTGTGTCAACGCAGTGCAGGCTGTGACGTATTCCAGTGTTTTGTATGTCGTTCGCTGCCTGGTTGGTGAGCATGTTCCTGCGAACCAGGGTTGCCTGGAGCCGGTTACTATTCTTATACCGGAGGGATCGCTATTGCATCCTCGCGCTCCTGCTGCTGTGGCCGCGGGAAACGTGGAGACATCGCAAAGGACAGTAGATGTATTGTTTGGCGCGCTGGCGCAACTTGCCCCGCAACGTGTTCCGGCAGCGTCACAGGGTACGATGAATAATCTTACGCTTGGTGGTTATGATGCTGAGCACGATAGAATCTTTGCATATTATGAAACGATGGGCGGCGGCATGGGCGCTCGACCGGGCGCAGATGGCCTGTCAGGTGTGCATGTGCATATGAGCAATACACGCAATACGCCTATCGAAGCCCTGGAGATGGAACTGCCTGTGCGTGTGCGTCGTTACGCCTTGCGCTATGGTTCGGGTGGCTCTGGTCGCTATCGAGGTGGGGATGGGTTGTGCCGGGAAATTTGTTTTCTGGCCCCTACAACCATCACCCTGCTTACGGATCGCCGCCGCCACGCACCCTATGGTCTACAAGGCGGTGAAGATGGAGCACCCGGTAGCAATAGTCTTGAACACGCGGGAACTGTCACGCCGCTTCCTGGAAAAGTTACCCTGGATGTGCAAACAGGCGATATATTGATTGTCTGTACCCCTGGCGGTGGCGGTTTTTTAACAAAAGAGGAGGACTTCGATGTCTGCAGCCGCGATTGAGTTACCGTTATTTCCGTTAAACTTAGTACTCTTTCCTGGAACAGTATCGCCGTTGCACATCTTCGAAATGCGCTATCGTCAGATGATCATGGATTGTCAGCGCGATGATAAACCCTTTGGCATTGTGCTGGCCCGGCCAGAGAGCGAGCACCTCAACGAGAAGCCGTATTCAGTCGGAACGATGGTGGAGATACGCAATCTGGATCGCCTGGAGGATGGTCGCTATACCCTCATGGCGGTCGGTACAAGGCGCTTTCGTATTATTAGCGAGAATCGCGACAGACCTTATCTCTCCGGCATTGTAGAGCCATACGAAGATGATGCCGAGCCAGAGCATGAGCTTATGCCATCGATGGAGCAGGCGCGCAACCTTTTTAGCGAATACCTGCGCATGTTGCTGGAAGCGTCAGATGAAAAAGATGTCGATGCAAACCTGCCAGAGGAACCAGAGGATCTGTCGCACTTCATCGCCTACTTTTTAGATATCCAGGAGGAACGCAAGCAGCAATTCCTGGAACTGACATCGACCCGCCAGCGTTTACAAGAAGAGGTCAGCATTTTGCGCCGTGAAGTCCCCTTTATGCGTCAGATCCTCTCGAATAAGCTGCCCGACGAGTTGACGCGTTTAAATTAGCAGTGCATCCAATGGGCGCATCGCATTTCCAGAGCTAGGAAGCCGATTACAGGGCTAATGGGAATAAATCAGCGTACATCTTAATTACCTGCTGTCGTTCTGGCGTAAAGAACTTCGGGACTGATGTTGAGAGCGCGAGGTATCCTGCAATCTGTTCGTTGAACTGAACAGGAAACGCTGCTTGGCTCAGGTCAGTCAAATGCAAATAATCTGCTTGTTCTCTATCAGTGCGTTCTGAGCGATCGCTCGTAACTGTTTTTCGTCACCGTAGGACATAATGTGGGTGAGATCGCCGGAGGAAAGACCAATTATTAATTGGAAGGACAGGCGGGGTAGCTACCGCGAAAGGTGCTTGTTTATTCCCGCCCCCCCAGTTTTCTTTCCGAGAAAGCATCAGTCCTGGCTGTTGTGCTGAGACACGAATCTCCCTTGCATGTCTACCAATAGACCTCAGTCAGCGTCCCATCGCCCGTCGCAACAATGACATGACGCTTTTGGTCGTTGGCAGAATAGTAGCCTGTTAGTCCATTAATATCAAAAATACTCGTGATAGAGCTGAGTTGAGTCAGTCTATCCTGGTGAATACCCTGACCAGACTGCCAATGTACGTCGGTGAGTGTTCCATCAGCACTTACCAGAACGACGTGTTGCGTATTGTCGTCAGCAGAATAAAAAGCAGTACCACGCCTACCATCGTGAGGTAACAACACATCCTGCTTGACGCCCTGACCAGACTGCCAGTACATCTCCGTGAGATTGCCATCAGGAGTGACGACAATAGCATGCTGGGTGCCTTCCGCAGGAACATAGTAGGCTCCAAGGACACTGATCGAACCATTGAAGCGTGCCAATTCATCCTGTTTGACGCCCTGACCAGACCTCCAGTACACCTCAGTGATAATGCCAACTGTACCGTTTGCACCAGTATCAGAATCCGTAGAGCCGACAATAACATGCTGAGTGCCTTCCGCAGGAACATAGTAGGCTGGCAAACCTGTAAAAAAAAGTGTGAAATTGGTTAGTACACGCTGCTTGACACCCTGACCGGACTTCCAGTACACTTCGATGAGATCGCCTACTCTCGTGCCAGCAATGACATGCTGGGTGCCTTCCGCAGGAACATAATAGCCTCCACCCGGCCCCCCCGCAGCATTCAAGTGCGTCAGCACATCCTGCTTGACGCCCTGACCGGGCTTCCAGTAGACTTCGGTGAGGATGTCATTGTCGCTGGTCGCCCCAACAATGACATGCTGAGTACCTTCCTCAGGAACGTAGTAGCCTGCTATCCCAACAATAAAAGGAGTATTGACGTGCGTCAATACGTCGATTGAAACTGAAGACATACTATCTTTCCTTTCTGCGGCTGCTCTGGGGTAACGAGTGCTCATATTCTCTTCTGAGAGAAACAGAACTGTTTCTGATATTGCGAGGGACTGACGGCAATCTTGAGTAAAGAAACAGCATTGTCGGATTTGACAAGGGAAACCCCCGTAGACAATAGTAGAGTAAAAAAAAGTGTTTGTCAAGCATTCTCGGGTTATCCACCCCTACCCCAAAGAAGGAAGAAATAATGGCAGATTACGCGAACTTCCGCCAGCGGCTCGATGTCGTATTACGTACTCTTGATGTCAAGCTGGCACAAAAATTTCTTATAGACGAGAAGCTGTGGGATGCTGCTTCGCTTCCTGCCTACAGCGAGTATCTTCGCTCGATACTCGCTGTAGAATTTGTGTAATATTTCCTCACGCTTCGTCTTCCGCAAAATCCAGGTTTCCCGGTTTATCTGGCAATTCTTTGTCCCCCTCAAGGGATGTCGTCGGCACGTCAACCCCAACTTCCTCGAACTGAACCTGGCTGAGCCATGCCTGCCCTTTCCCGTCTAACAGGATGCCGAAGGCGATGTTGACGCTTTCAGGGGGCACATCTAAGACCACTTCGTACTTTTGCCAGTCGGTTGTCCCTTTGATTGGCCTGTTCTGCATGTTATCAAAACCAATTGACCTCTGCGCCGGACCATCAATGCGCATCCACAGCCCGGCCCAATCTTCAATACCTGCCGACTTCACAGCAGCGGATAGGCGCATGCGTTTGTTCCGGTAATCATCGGCTTTGAACATTTGCATGAGCGTTCCAAAACCTGCTGCATGGTCAACTACAGACTTAAGGTAGGCGACGTTCTTACCCTCGTAGGTGGTATTGGTATCAATGCCATGCTCATAGTCTTTGGGATGGCTGCCAGCCATAAACCAACTTTTCATAGCTATCTCCTCTGTTCTTTCATGTTTCATGAGTGATATCAACAGGTAATTGAGTCTTTACGTAGAGCACAACGTTGAGGAAGGCTCTTTTTCACGTATGTCTCCATTATATTTATTAGCCCAGCCGCCAACGAAGGTAATCTGCATGACGCAGCAGCCGTTCCATGATGTTGCGTCGCAGGCGATAGACTTCCTGCACGTCACTAAACTCCTGTGGGCAGAAGCGGATAATTTCTCCTGGCTTGAGACCACAATGAAAGAGCAAGTAGGCAACACGCTGATCACGGCTATCAGGAAGCAGGCGCAGGATGGCTTCCCACACTTCATGCCCGTCATGGGTATCTTCCACGAATGGTTCTTCTGGATCGCCGTACTCTGGCAGGGATACCTCTTTGGGTCGCGAGTAGACTCGCAACGCATCGAGGATAACACTGTGCAGGCCCATGCGTAGATAGCGCAATACAGCACCCACAGACTGAAACTCCACCTGCTGATTACCAGTAGTCGCCAGCCAGAAGCGAGCAAATGCCTGGGCCACATAATTTTCCTCGCTATCAAAGCGGCACGCGATATCTCTCATAGGATGACCACACATCCATCGTAGCATCGTTTCATGGAAACGCTCCTGCATGACTTCCCAGGCCAGCGCATCCCGCTGCATCAGGGCACGCCGGAACAGTTCTATACAATAACGTTCGGTATGAGCCTCTCCACGTCGGTATTTGCTCATTTCGTCTATACAGCGCTCTGCAAGCAGAGAGACACTCATAGCCTCCAGGAGAAGATACGACGATCGAGGAAGAGTGATTTTATGCTGCTGAAGTTCACAGACATCAATAAAAGAATCGCTAGATGCTTTCTCTAGATGCAAGTCGATGGTATTTTTTTGTTGTGTCATAGTACAACTTCCTTTTCGGCACTGCTTGTGTATCTATCTTCCTGGCCACATCTATTGCTGGCAGTAATAGGATGATCAACTATTCATGAGAAGTGAGATATGCAATCACTACATCAGTAGTTTGCCAGAGAATATCCTCATCTACCAGGATTTGCTTGGATAAGTTCTAGATTTTTTTTGACAAGTTAAGCTTTTTTTGCGCTTTCCCTCGTTTTCTTGTATACTTTGTTCTGGTAAAACGGCGTCGAAGTGACAAAGGGGAGAGAACCGACTCAGAGGAGCGCCTGCCGAGGAGATCATTAGTTATGGTATTTGAAGAAAATGTTCTCAATGAGCGGCTAAGACGTGCTCGCCACCTCAAAGGATGGACGCAAAGTGAGCTAGCTGAGATGTTAGGCACGGATTTCGAAACGGTAAGTCGGTGGGAGCGTGGTATCACGGTACCCAGCGCTTACTTTCGTGAGAGATTGTGTATCGTCCTGGAAAAGACCTCTGAAGAACTTGGGCTGATCGCGGACCGCAATGAACCACTGGCACCCTCTACATCTCCCTGTGTGTTTCTCGTTTCTTCCTATGCGGATGCAGAGCGCGAGTTCGTAACAGACCTCAGGGTGCGTATGCAGGCGCGAGGCATTACCATCTTAAGCACCCGCACTCTACGCAGGCAAGGAGCAGAGAACCAGAGAAAAGCGTGGCAAGAGGCCATTCGTACTGCTCAGGCAGTTCTCCTGATCGCTTCTCCTGAAGCACGATCCTCGCGTCATGTTCAGAAGGCGCTGCAGATTGCTGGGATCTATAAGAGTCATATCTGTGCGGTCTGGGTAGAGGGTGAGTACTGGCAGGAGTGCGTTCCCCCTGACCACGGCGAACTCTTTGCCACGATTGACGCACGAAAGAACAACGATCATCGTGTGTTCGACGAGATCATAACAAAGCTTGAGGGGGTACGGCTTGTCTCCAACGAAACAGCGGCCTCTATTACCACGGCCAGCGAATCCGCAGAACCACCTCCCGAACCTCGCAACCCCTACAAAGGCTTGAAGGCGTTCTACAGTGAAGATCGACACGATTTCTTCGGGCGTGACACGCTCATCAACGAACTGGCAGGTGCGCTGAATACATTTCTGATCGCAGGTGGGGAGCATGCTCAGAGTGCACGACTTCTAGCAGTCGTTGGACCGAGTGGATCGGGCAAATCGAGTGTTGTGATGGCTGGTTTACTTCCTCGTTTACAAGGGGGTAGGTTGCCTGGGAGTCAGGAATGGGTCTATCTAGATCCTATTCTACCAGGGATCCATCCCATCGAGTCACTTGCAGTTTCACTTTCGAGGCAATTGCCACAGCGGAGTCTAAAAACGGTTCGCGACGACCTGGAAGACGGCTCAGCCTATGGTTTGCACCTGCTAGCGAGCTACCTGGGAAAGTCACCAGAAACGCGAGTGGTACTGTTCATTGACCAGTTTGAGGAAGTGTTCACGCAGACAACCTCAGAAGATGAGCGGCAACACTTCCTCGACCTGCTGGTTACAGCGGTTACAGAGCTGCGAGGCCCAACCATCCTCATCCTGACCCTGCGCGCTGACTTCTACGATCGACCGATGCACTACCTGGAACTATGTAAATTGATCGAGTCCAATCAAAGACTTGTGCCTCCGATGGATCTCAAAGGGCTACGGGAGGTGATCGAGAAACCTGCTGAACTGCCTGATGTCCAGTTAACGTTTGAGGGCGATCTCATGAGCGACCTGCTGTTCGAAGTGCAGGAGCAGGTGGGGGCCTTACCGCTCTTACAATTTACGCTCGATCAGCTCTTCCAGCGACGGAGTGACCACCAGATGACCCTCAAGGCCTATCACGAGATTGGTGGTGTAAAGGGTGCTGTGGCAAGGCATGCTGAAGCTACCTACGCCTCTTTGCCATCGGAGGAGCATCGCAGGCTGACGCGCGTCCTGTTCTTGCGTCTGATCGAGCCAGGCGCGACGATGCAGGAGACGACAAGACGCCGCATCACGCGTTCCGAACTGCTGCTGTCCAATCCTAAAGAAACGGTCATCATTGATGAGGTCACTCGCGCCTTCACCACTGCGCGTCTGCTCACCACCAACACGGTATCGGGAGTAGCGACAGTGGAAGTCAGCCACGAGGCAGTGATCCGCGAATGGGCACGGCTGTCCAACTGGCTAGATGAGGCACGTGAGGATGTTCACAGTCAACAAACTATCAGCGAAGATGCGGCAGAATGGGCGCGGTATGGCAAACCACAGGATCGATTGTATCGAGGTACACAGCTCAAAGATGCAAAGGTGTGGGCCAGGCGTAACACGTCAAGCGGGAGTGAAGCAACTTTCCTCCAGGCAAGCGCTGCACATCAGACGCGCTTTCGCGCTGGCATGGCGACATTTTGCATCCTGATGGTGCTGTTGCTACTACTCACAGGATTCCAATATCGAGAGGTCTTCTTTCCGCCGAATCCCACTCTAGTCACCAACCTCGCTGACAATGGGCCAGGGTCGCTGCGTCAAGCTATTGATATGGCCAGGCAAGGAGGGGGCATAGTCACCTTTAATGACCATTTGAAAGGTGTAATCAAACTAATGAGTAGTCTAAGCATTGGCCAGGATCTGATTATTCGTGGTCCTGGCGTGGGGAACCTCTCAATCATTGGCGATGGTGAATTTAATGTCGTTCATGTGGAGCAATGGGCCTCCGTAACCATTTCCGGCCTGGCCTTCAAAGGGACCAACCAGATCCAAAAAGGTGCTGGTATAATTATCAATGACGGTACACTCACCCTCACCAACATCACGGTTTCTGACAACTCAACCTATGATGGTGCTGGTGGTATCACTAATAACGGTACGCTCACCCTCAACAATAGTACGATCTCTAACAACAATAGTACGATCTCTAACAACAATAGTAAGTTCTTGACTGGTGGTGGTATCGGTAATAATGGTACACTCGTCCTCAACAATAGTACGATCTCTGGTAATACAACAAATATTGGTGCCGGTGGTATTAGCAATATGAGCACACTCACGATCAATAACTGTATTATCTCTAATAACATGGCACAGAAGGCTTATGGTGGTGGTATCGGTAATTACGGAGGTACGATCAACATCATCAATAGCAGGATCTCTAGCAACACCGCATTCGCTGGCGGCGGCATTTTCAATAATCATGGTCCTCTTATACTGAACAATAGCAAAGTCTCTGACAATAGTACATCTGACGGTGGCTTTGGTGGTGGCATCTACAATGTCAATGGTGGCACGCTTACGCTTAGTAACAGTATAGTATCTCTCAATAATGCGCTTGATGGCTGGGGTGGTGGTATCAATAATGGCTACAGCGATATTAATGGCAGTTCTGCCGTCGAGCTCATCAAAAATAGCCGTCATCACAGACCCTTCCAGTTTTACAGCGATATTAATGACAGTTCTGCCGTCGAGCTCAATCAAGGGGGACCTGTTTCGCTTACCAACAGTACTATCTCTGACAACACGGCAGCTCATGGAGGTGGCATTCTAGCGAAAGGAGATAGTCAAGTCAGCATCATCTTTTGTACGATTTACGGTAATAAAGCAACTAGCGAGGGTGGTGGTCTTGCAATTGTAGCTTACAAATCTAACCAATTTGGTCAAGTGGAGATGAGAAACAGCATTCTTGCCGGGAACCATGCTGGCACTGGCCCGGACATTTCGGGACCGCTCACCTCAGAGGGTTACAACCTGGTCCAGAATGTCTCTGGTGTAACCTTCACACCGGGCAAGCAGCGTCTCACCGACGTCTCAGTTGATTCCCATGCTGACCTGAGGATTGATCCTACGCTGAGTGGTAAACTGATCCAGATCCATGCATTGCTCTCGGGCAGTCCGGCGATCGACCGGATTCCACTTAACGCCTGCCTTGTCAATGGTATCTCAACCGACCAGCGCGGTATGAAACGACCTGATGGACAGGAGCAGTCCTGTGACATTGGAGCATATGAGTATGTGGATGGGCCTGCTTAATCAACTCTGGGCTCGATACCTCTACCATCTTATATCATAGCCAGGGAAGGCAACATGGTACTCAATGCTGAAATAAGAGATAAAGGTGAATACATGTCAAACTACGCAAATTTTCGCCAGCGGCTGGATGCCGTATTACGCACACTGGATGTCAAACAGGTGCAAAAATTTCTTATAGACGAGAAACAGTGGGATGCTGATGCACTTCCCGCAGATCCAGAGCGCTCGATGTGGATGATGATCGCTGGTAGCCTCGCCTTGCGCGATCTGCATGAGCGTGCTGGCGCATGGCTGATCAGTCACGGATATGCAGACGACGCTCAGGCTGTGCTGAGACAGGGCAAAAAACAAACCACCGGGAAGGGCGGTGGTCAGCAGCGTCCACAGGCTGCAAAAGGCGGGCGCAGTGGGCACAAGCCTCATATTGCAGGCCCAAAGAGGCCAGGCCCATCGAAGCGTAATGGGCAATCTTAACCTATGTTTCGTCTAAATGCGGGAAAGAAGAGAAGTGTGACAGGTCTGTGTCGATGAGGCGCCGTCTTGTGATGACATGGTGAGAGATGCTCTCTCATAGGAGACTGGTCTTGCCTGGCTCAAAACCAGCCTTCTCCTACATCTGTCTCGATCAATCACCAAAGAAGGAAGTCGTAAAGCTCGCAGATTGTCCATGGAGTTGTGCTTTTACAACCACATCACCTTTCCAGATGGGATGTCCCTTGCAGTCTGGCTGAGGCTTCCAGTTCCATTCATAATAGCCCTGGCTATCGGCATACACGGTTCCCTTGAGTTCGTTACTTGGATCTAAGGCACCATTACAGAATCTCACGGTGATGGTCAAAGCAGCGCCGGGGGCCGTTTGAACGCATATCCGTCCATATGAGCTGTTGACGTAAAATCCTCCTGCCGGATTATCATTACATTTGAAATCGAGTGAGAGGGGAGCCCTCTGCGTGGAGGTGGGTGTGAGATTTTTCATCTCGCCGTCTCCTGTTGCGTTATTTGATCCACAAGTAGTAAGGATTAACAGCAGGCTGCCACCAAGAAAAACCCACCTGGAAAAGTAAGAACGATTGCCATCTCCCATCTTCTCTTCTCCTTTTGTTAGAGCTTAGGGCCTCTTCGTTTTCTGAACGGAGACACGTCATGTCCATCCCTCATTGTATAATTTGAAGGCTCTTCATCGCCAGTTTCCGATGGAGTTGTGGAGAGGGACAAAAGATCATAATTCCTTTAGACCTCTAGATACTAGCCGCTGTCCCAGAAAGGAACAGCGGCTTCAATGCTCTCACAGAAGGACCATGTGCAGCGGCTTGAGCTAATAAGCGGTTGGTGCGTGAGAGCGAGCGGTAGAGGCCGATGCAGCATGTTGAGCAGAGAAGGCTACCGGATCACTTGCTGACGTGATAGTGCCTCCCACCATTTTCAGCAAATCTTCAGACGTCGTGAACGTAGCCTCATTGAAAACCGTACCACTTGGTGGCTGAGCTACCTCAAAGACCGGCGTGGCATCATCGTCACTAGGCACAATAGAGGTTGAAATGTAGTCGCCCACCATGAAACCCTGAGATGTGGCTGCTAGCCAGGTGAGCTTCATTGGTCCAGCCAGTTGTTCACTCTTACTCCAACTGGTACCCCCGTTGGTTGATGAGATAAAACCGACCTTCAACTGGCACGTACTCACGGTGCAATTTGCGTGTGGGTAGAAGTAATAGGCTAACCCGAGATGTGCATTGCGACCGGATGTACTCCTATCCACTGCCAGTCCAGGAATGAAGTGATCGACACCGCTGCCAACACGGTCAATCGGGATGCGACTGACCGCTGTCCAGGTGGTGCCATTCTTCGAGGTACTTAACACAAGATCACTGGCCGCACAACTGGCTTCAAACCGGCAGTCTGACCAGACGACATACACATTACCCGATCTGTCAATTTCGGCAGTTGGGAGAGGGATACCAGCGCGAATGCCAGCACTCGGGCCTCCAGGATTGGGGTTATGGAAATCCGCCTCAGAGACAAGCGTGCTCGCACTCCAGGTTGCTCCTCCATCGGTAGACATGAAAGACGAGATGGTAAAGGCAAAGAAGGGAGAGTCCAATCCGACGTAGGGAACGATCACTGTCCCATTGGGCTGAACGAGAGGCTGCCCACCGATACCATGAGAGCCATCGGCGGTAGGCTTTCCAGGTCCCCAGGTCAGTCCACCGTCGGTGGAGGTACTCATCTGCTCGAGGTCGAATTGAGTATTGTCGTCGTACTCGGTATAACAGTTCCCAAAGTGCGGGCTACCAGATGTATCATCGCAGACAGACCAGTTTTTGTCGTTGAAATTCCCAGAAGCATTCACCACCACAGGGTTTCCCCAGGTCAGTCCCCCATCCGTCGAGCGACTGACAATGACATCGACAGGTCCGTTGACAGGGTCAACAATTCCCAGGGAGGAGATGATCCAGACTTTGTGCCTGGCATCATAGGCAACCGAGGGATCACTGGCACGGACATACTTGCCTGCCGGATTTGAGTTGACGGTAACACCGGGGAGGGAACCATGCGTCCACGTGTCACCACCATCAATGGAAGTGGCAAAGCCGATATCGGAAGCTCCGCCATTGAAAAAGCGGCCTTGCTGGAAAGCCGAAACGATCGTATTGCCAAAGGCAAAGGTGTCAGGCTCGACTTCTGTCTTGTGCTGACTGTCGGGATTGGCAAAGGGATCGCTGCTGATTTGGGTTAACGGCCCCCCTGCGGCACGAGCACCAGTGAGGGAGGCATGCGCGAAGGTGAGAGAAAGCGTGAGAGCCAGAAGTGTTCCAATCATAGCAATGCTGAATCGCCAGCGATATCGAGAAATAACAGACATAATAGTTTCTCCTTTGTTTTTACTAAAATTCCCCTTTGAACGAGTAAAACCATCTTCAGAATAGAGGAAATCGCGATGTTTTTGGTGAGGAAGGAGTAAAGAGGTGGTTATAGATATAGCAATCAGGTGATAGTTTCTTAACCAATTTCACACTCAGGAAACAAATGTTCTAAAAGCAGCCGGGTTCTTGAGCGATAAAAAGCGAATCTTGTTTCCTCCTGGGTGGTATGCAATACTGAAAGAGCGTGCAAAGACCTCCTAAAATGCCCCCTTTCCGTAAAAGGGGGCATTAAGTGAGTATTCCAGTCGTGAATGCTAAGCTTCTACCTTCTTGTGGCGGGCCACAATCTCTTGCTGGATATTGGCCGGTACCTCTTCATACTGTGCAAACTCCATCTTGAAGGAACCACGTCCCTGTGTGATGGAGCGCAGATCGGTGGCATAATGCAACATCTCGGCCTGTGGGACACTGGCAGTGATGCTCTGCATGCCGTTACCCAGCGAATCCATTCCAAGCACGCGCCCTCGTTTGGTGTTGATGTCACTCATTACATCGCCCATATTGTTCTCAGGCACCGTAATGGTAACGTTCATGATCGGCTCCAGCAGCACCGGATTGGCCTGCGGGACCGCTTCCTGCATACCCAGCGAGGCGGCAACTTCAAACGACTGCGCCGAAGAATCTACAGGATGATATTTACCATCAACCAGGGCGACCTTGACGTAGAGCATCGGATTGCCAGAAAGGAAGCCACGCCGTAATGATTCGCGTACACCCTTTTCAACACCGGGAATAAACTGGCCTGGCACGACACCACCTACGATCTTATCCTCGAAGATGAACGTCTCTTCGCCGTCTCGTGGCAGGGGTTCGATCTCCAGCCAGACATCGCCAAACTGCCCATGACCGCCACTTTGACGTTTGTGGCGACCATTGGCGCGCGCTTTCTTGCGGATCGTCTCGCGATAAGAGATGCGCGGCTCGCGTGTCTCCAGATCAACAGAGTACTTGCGTTTAATGCCTTCACCCACAATCTGTAGATGTGCTTCTCCCATACCGGACAACAAGACTTCAGCAGTCTGGGGATCACGCGAGACTCGTAATGTACGATCCTCTTGCACGATACGGGTCAGAGCATTGCCCATCTTGTCCAGGTCTGCCTGGCTCTTCGGGACCACGGTCACAGTATAGACAGGCTCAGGGAAGTTGATCGGCTCTAGTTCTTTAGCGCTATCTTTGCTGCCAGTCAGGGTGTCACCTGTACGGCTGTTTGCAAGTTTTGGTGCAGCTCCAAAATCGCCCGCGGAAATCTCTGTGACGGTATCCTGTAGTTTGCCGCGTGGGATATTAAGCTGGCTTATACGCTCATCAGCTCTGGTCTGCACATTGTAGAGATGGCTGTCTGGCTTAAGTGTCCCACTGTAGACGCGGAAGGTGGAGACGGTGCCAACCTGGGCTGCCGCTGTCTTGAAGATGAAGAGCGAGAGGTTATCACCGAAGGCTTTAGCATCCTCCGGGAGGGCGTCGGCGGCGCTGGGCACGTAGTCGATAATAGCATCGAGCAGCGTCTGTACGCCGATATTCTTGCTCGCCGAGCCACACAGAACCGGTATCAACTGATTGGTACTGACCCCTTTCTTAATGACCGACAGAATCTCTTTGTCGCTCAGTTCCTCGCCTTCCAGGAACTTCTCCATAATCTCGTCGTCGCTCTCGACAGCGGACTCGATCAACTGTTCGCGGTACGTGGCGATGCGATCCTGGAGATCAGCGGGGACAGCAATCTCCTGTACCTTGTTGCCGCCTTCAAATGTGTAGCCTTTTTGTGAAACGAGATCGACAACGCCTTTGAAACTGGCCTGTTCGCCAATCGGGATCTGTAATGGAACAACCTTGACACCAAACTGGGCACGTAGTGATTCAAGCGCCTGATCAAATGATGTATTTTCACGGTCGAGCTTATTAACCAGAACCATACGCGGAAGATTGCGCTCATCTGCATATTGCCAGGTGAGTTCTGTCCCAACCTCTACACCCTTTTCAGCTGTTACGACCACGAGCGCTGCATCAGCTACCCGCAAGCCTGCTTTCACTTCACCTATAAAGTCTGCATAGCCGGGAGTGTCAATAAAGTTAATTTTATGATCTTTCCATTCAACCGGTAGCACTTTTGCATTTAACGACATGCGACGTTTGAGTTCATCAGGATCGTAGTCAGAAATCGAGCTACCTTCGTCAACCTTGCCCTGCCGGGTAACGGCACCGCTGTCAAATAGTGCAGCATCCACCAGAGATGTTTTGCCTGCTCCAACGTGCGAAATCAATGCCACATTGCGAATCTGTTCCGCCCTATAAACCTTCATAAAACCCGTTCTCCTCCTGAGTTTCTTGGCAAGAGGTGGTCTGTCCAGACTGTACGGGGGTCTGTCGTAGACCGCCTATGCAACACGACCACCTGGGATGGTTGTTCCGGTACAGAGAAAAAATGTGCAATACACTCTTCCAGTTTGGGAGGTGTAGTGTAGTATATCAGCATTGGGCACTTTGTTCAACTCACATCAAAGATAAAAAAGCATGTGTGCCACGTAGTAATGCCAGAACCGTAAAAAAGGATGGCAACTCCAAACAAGAGTTGCCATCCAGTATTCTTAACAACCGTTATCGCATACGCTTATTCAGTGTTACTTGCACCCTGTACTACTTCAAACAGGAACCACTTGCGGCGCTCGGCCTCATCGATGGTTATTTCAAGCAGGCTGGCGGTCGCAACGTCGCGATTCTTATCACATACTTCATGTGCAGCCCGCTGTGCCTGTGCCAGGTGTGCGTTATCCTGCATCAACTGTCTCATCATCTCCGCTGCAGGCACGAAGTCGTCGTTGTTGTCCTCGATGGTCTGCAACTGACCGATATGGCTGATCGAACGAATCGTTGTGCCGCCCAGGCGACGTACGCGCTCGGCCAGAATGTCGATTGCTGCAAAGATCTGGTCCGCGTGCTCGTCTAAAAGCAGATGGTAGTCGCGAAAATGCGAACCCGCCAGGTGCCAATGAAAATTCTTAGTTTTTACATAAAGGGCGAATAGATCGGCAACAAGTGGATTGAGAGCCTCGGTAATCGCCTGAACTTCCTTAGATGTCAGATCGGTAACCGTTGCTAGCTGCGCTGGAGCTGGAAACGATTTGATCTGCTGTCTATGGTTTTGCGCCTTCGCTGTTTGACGTGTTGTCATAGTTGCTAATCTCCTCTGTGCGCTAAATTTCTTACAAAACCTTTTTCGCTTTTACCCATCACCCTATTATACGTCCTTACCGATGAAAATGGAGACGATATTTAACTCTGTCGCGATATCTCTGTAACCCCTGTTCGACATCTCTGGCGCAAACAATAAACGACATCCTGAGAACGCAGAGCTATCCAAACGTTCCCGTAGAGGCATGCCTTGCGTGTGCCTCCTGAGCGGGGGCAGCTAGCCATGAGCCCAGAGACGCCACCCGGCACACGCAAGGCATGCCTCTACGGGAACGTTTGGATGAACGTCTGTCTATTGTTCCTTGTTCCCACTCCTGCTATACTGAAGACATATTTGCCGTATCTAGCTAGACAACGAGGGAGCAGAATTTATGACAGTAGATATAAGTGATATTGAAAAGATCCTGGCCGAGCAGGAGACGTGGCGGCAGACGCAAGCGATCAACTTGATTGCCAGTGAGAATACACCGAGTGATGCTGTTCGCCGTGTGCAAAACTCTGATTTTATGGGACGTTACGCTGAAGGTCATCCCAATGAGAATGGGAAAGTCAATCGTTACTATCAGGGAACGCGCTATATTGACCAGATTGAGCGCATGGCCCACGATGAGATCCTCGAACTCTTCGACGCGAAACAGGCCGATGTACGACCTATCAGTGGCAATGCCGCAAATACCGCCCTGGCCCTGGCCTATCTGCGCGGCGGAGATACGATCATCGCCAACTCAACCGACGCTGGCGGACATATCAGTCATGGTACTGTAGGTGTCTTCGGACGACGCATCCAGAATCGCGGCCAATCGCTCAAATTAGGGACGAAGAACTCGATCAATCTCCACTTTTTGCCATTGACCGCAGACCATTATCACGTGGATGCGCAAAAAACAATTGAATTGATTGATCAGCTATCTCCGCAGCTTGTCATCATGGGCAAAAGCCTCTTCCTCTTCCCCGAACCCGTCTCTGAAGTGGCCGCTTACTGCAAAACAAAGGGCGTTGCGCTGCTTTACGATGGTGCGCACGTCCTGGGCCTGATCGCGGGTGGGCAGTTCCAGGACCCGTTACGCGAGGGTGCAACCTGGATGACTGGCAGCACGCATAAGACCTTCCCTGGACCCCAACGCGGCGTTATCCTGGGCAACCTGAACGAAGAGGATGAGAAGAAATACTGGGGCGCTGCCGATCGTGGTGTCTTCCCCGGTTCGTCCAGCAATCACCACCTGCATTCGCTTCCAGCCCTGCTGGTTGCTACACGCGAGATGAAACAGTATGGTCGTGAGTATGCAGTTCAGATTATACACAACGCCCAGGCGCTTGGTCGCAGTCTTGATGAGCTTGGTACTCCTGTAGAGGCGCGCGAGTTCGCCTATACTCGCAGCCATATGATCGCCGTCAACGTAGCGCAGTGGGGTGGCGGCGTCGAAGTCGCTAAACGCCTGGAGGAGAATGATATCATCCTGAACTATAATATGCTCCCGGGCGATACTGATCCCCGCAATCCTTCCGGTCTGCGCATCGGTGTCCCTGAGATGACGCGCTTCGGCATGGATGAGCGTGCTATGGGCGAACTGGCGCAGTTGTTACACGATGGCATTCGCGGCAAAAACGTAAAAGCGCAGGTGAATGCATTGCGTGCGCGCTATACCAGGATGAAGTACCTGTGAGTTGGGATGTGCATCATTGTGTTGCACACAGAAGCCTGGACCAATGATGGTGTAGGAATGCCGTTCACAAGCGGGCTTATCAATCGCGCCCCTACACCATTATTGCACAAATGGTGTAGGGGCGCGATTGATAAGCCCGCTGCGGTCAATTGAACCTTTTATGATTTTTTGAGTGACTCAACAGCTTCGCGTATACCTTTTGCAACATTTGCCCAGGCAGCATCCTGATCTTTCCATACTGTAACTGGTTGTCCGTTATAAGGTAGTACTTGTATAGTGCTGATTAGTGACGCTTGCCAATCGACCGGTCTTAGAATGATCGGAATAATCCTTGCCTCTCCTGCTTGTGCTCGTTGGAGTGCTCGTGCCATCTCGCTATCGCTTGCTGGCGATACAAGATAATCGGAACTGATGAGCAGAAGAATAACGTTAGCGGCTTCCAGGCGCGCGTTGATCTCACTGCCCCGTTCTACGCCTGCTGGAATCTCTCTATCAGACCATGTATTTATTACGCCCTGTCGTCGAAGCGTTGACAGATGTATGTCTAACGTCTTTTTAAACTGTTCGTCTTCAGGTGCATAGCTGATAAAGACCTGTGTTAGTGCATCAGGTGCTGTCCCCAATGTAGATGGAGTAGAAGTTGTAACCTCCCTATCACGTTCTTTTGCACCTTTTTTAGCTGCCATGACAAATGAATCCCGATTTTGTAGGAGTACATCCGTGAAGGAGAACCGCTGTGCTACAAGTGCTGCCAGCGTTTCTAGTGGATATCCAATATCTTCAGTCTCGCCTGTGCCCTTTTCTATAACCGGAAGCCCCTCTCCAAAACTCCAGAAAGGAATGGATGGGATACGTGTAAAATTGAGGATATCTCTGACCTTAGTATCTCGATGAATCCATTCATTGTAGTATTGCCCTAAATCCTTTACGAAGGTGTCTAGCCAAACCTCTGCTCGTTCATATTCGACGCGCCTCTCGAAGCGAGAGATGATCGGCATAATCAAGGCATTTCCGCGATCGAATGGGAGTTCCTCGTGAGCGGCACGCAGACGTTTGATCGTATCCAGGCTACCCGAAAGATTTTGATTGTTTGCGGTCAAAAGCAAAACTAACAGGTCGGGAAGCTGAACTGTGCAAATGTTGCTGATATCGGTGATACCTGTCCGACTGTCAATCAAGACGAAATCAAATGCTTGCTTCCAGTCGGCACGCAGTTGCTCCAGAAAATAACCGAGATTATGTTTCGAGTCTATATAGAGCGTTGCCCAGTCGATTGCTTGTAAGCGTTGAACATAGGTATGGTTTTGTTGACCGGCTTTCATAAAGGAAAGCTGAGTTCCAGTAGGGCTGAGATTTACCTCAGTGATATAATCCTGCCAGCGTGGTTTCTCGTAGTTAACATGAGCCTGAATAAACTCGACCAGCCCGGGACGATCTTTTTCTTTGATCCAGGGTTGAAAATAAAATTGAAGTCCAGGCGCTTCCAGATCCCAGTCGACACAAAGTGTTTTATATCCCCAGGTACTCAATAACGCTCCTATGTTGGCTAGAGCGAAAGTTCGGCCAACACCCCCTTTATAAGAGTAGAATGTGATTACTGTGCCTTTACTCATTAGACACTCTCCCGGGTAATGTAAATGGGGTGTTTGAAGACGCTTCTATCAACGATTTTTGCGGTATAATGAGCGGCCAGTTGTCTTGCCAGACGGGGACTGATTGGATCATTGGCCAGAGTTCGTCACATATCTCTTCAACTTTTAACGAGAATTCTAAATATTTAAGGCTCTCTCTGAATGCCGATGCCTCAAAACCATAAGCACTCAGATCTTTATATTGTATGATGTCTTTATAGTTTCCAGGTATTCCATTCACGCCTTTGAAAACTACCGGGTAAATCAAGCCTGATGATTTACGGCCCTGGCGTAACCCAAGTGCTTTTTCGCGCTCTAACATTGTGCGTAATTCGGCTACACACCAATCTGACCGAAAGTAGTCTGGGGACCAGATCGCCAGTAAACATCGAGATGCACGGAGTGCGTTGGCGAGGTCTACTGACCACGAATCACCTGTATTAATGTCCGAATCGATAAAGACTTTGACATTGTAGTTAGCGGGAGTAGAATATCGCAGTCTGTCCTTTAACAAGGGAACAAAATGCTCGATGGCCCAGACAAATGCCGACCCTTCACGTCGATAGCTGATAAAGATGTCGTATGTGTATCCTTGAGCCATAAACTTCTAACTCACCACTTTGAACTTACCGGTACGTGTGTATTTCTTTAAGAAAGGTAATGTGGTCATTATTGTACTAGATAAAACAGAGGCACGTCAATGTCTCAGCATTTCTTAATAAAGTATAATATCTCTATATACAGTTAAAGTATAATATCTCAGATGTATCTTGTTATGGAGCCACTATCATGATTCTCGAAGCAGCAATATTACAAGTAAAAGAATGCCTGGAGAGCGACTTCGAAGTCGCTTTCAAAGACGCCTCGCGCATCATCTCATCAATGCCCGGCTACATATCCCACGAATTGCACGGGTGCATCGAAGCGGCAGGAAAATACCTCCTGCTTGTCAAATGGGAACGCCTGGAAGACCATACCATTGGTTTTAGAAGTTCCGCCGAGTATCAGGAATGGCGAAAGCTCCTACATCACTTTTATAATCCATTTCCTACTGTCGAACATTTCTATCAAATAGAGCTGTAGGTAGTATGGCTCGTTCGCTGAGTAGAGGATGGATACACATCAGCGAACGAGCGATTTTACCATTAGAATATCAGGTTTTCCGAGTCCATTCGCATCCGGTATTGCGCCTATAATGACATAACCCATCTTCTGATAGAACTCATAAGGGTGGCGATTGAGGTTCCTTATACGAGCAATGTGCTCAAAGACATCTGGAAACAGGTTGATGGCAGAAAGGCTTGTTCGATATCAGGCCACGAGGTGGGCGAATGGATCGCAAATCCCTCAATTAGTAGCCTGGCCGCCTGCTCAATAGCTAGCTTATTGTCATTACTGAGATTGGTGATATGCATTGAGAAATAGCTCCTTTCAAGAAATTGGTAAGTTATACATGCTTGGTACAGGCAAGCCATGCCTTTACGGGAAACCTCGCATTGTTGGTAAAGCTTATTATATTGACTTTTATAATACGTCGTGATACGATACTTATATCAGGTATTACGATTTTACCTCTGCAAAAAACGTGTCGGTTTGCTCCATTATCAGTAATACGTAGAATAGAGAAATTACCACTGTGATATTCTCCAGAAAGGAGAGGCAGAAATGGCAGAAGATCCCTTGATCCACACTCAGGATACGACGAGAGCGCAAAATCCGGTGCTGCCTGGCGAGAATCAGGCGAAGGTACAGAATCACATCTTGTCACCCGAAGAGCAGGCGAAAGTGCGGGATTCTGTACTGACATCAGAGAATCCAGCGAAATTGCAAAATCCGGTATTGCCAGTTGAAGAGCAGGCAAAGATGCAGAATCCTGTTTTGCCAACTGAAGAACAGAGTAGAGTGCAGAATCCTGTTTTGCCTCCAGAACAAAAAAGGCATCCTTGAGTTTGCTGAACGACTGTTGCCTGGATGCACAGAGGTGAACCGAACTGTCAGGGAGAAGCTTCCTGACGGTCGGACTGCTTGTTGTTCGGTTCGAGAGGGCAGGCAAGCGCATAGCCGAAGCCCCGTTTCGTCACAATATAGCACGGGTGCGCCGGGTCCGGTTCCACCTTCTGGCGCAACCGATGTATGTTCACGTGCAGCAGGTGAAACATGTCCACCGCGGTCTCTCCCCACACCTGCTTGAGCAAGTCAACCTGAGATATCACCTGCAAGGGGTGTTGAGCCAGCAAAACGAGCAACTGATACTCCGTCGGGGTCAGTGAGATAGACTCTCCTGCTCGTCGCACGTATGACTGTGCGGCTCCTGCTCGTCGCACGCGCGATCGTGCGGTATCTACCTCCAGAGAACCCAGGTGCAGACAGCGACTGAGGGCGGGAACTGACGGACGACCAGACCAGTTCGTGCGTCGCAGTAACGCGTGCATGCGAGCAAGCAATTCGTCTATGGAAAAGGGAGTGATCAGATAGTCATCCGCTCCCAGATCCAGCCCTTTCAGCAGTTGGCGAGCCTGCCCATCACTCCCAAGCAAAATAATCGGCACCGTGTGATTGTTGCGTACCTGTTGGCAAACCGCCAGACCATCGGGCCGGGAAAGCTGAAGATGCAGGAGGACCAGCGCGGGGCAAGACGCGTCAATGAGTGCGAGAGCGTGCTGGCCCTGCTCGGCCACCTGTATCTCGTAGCCTGCCCGGTGCAAGTGCGTCTCAAGCCAGTAGCGGCGGGTCTGATCCGCATCCGCTACCACGACTGTGAACTGTGAATGTGTATTCATATGCAGATTCGCTTTCTCCACGTTCCTTGAAACCATTTGAACTGCCCTGGGAAGGAGTTCCACAACACTATAATCTATTTTTGCAAGGATCCTGGAGACACCTGTTGTAGGGACACCGCGGATAAGCCCGTGTATGTTGTCATGCCTCTACACGGGCTGTCCGCGGTGTCCCTACACTAGGAACGCGCCCGCGAGGGGAATGTGTGGTTTCACGCGTCTGTGTAGCTAGCTGTCGAGCGTACTGATATCGCCGACGGGTTCGCCGAGTTCTTTGGCGCGGATGACCCGGCGCATGATTTTGCCCGAGCGCGTCTTGGGCAGGCTGGGCGCAAATTCCAGCTCGTCAGGGACTGCCAGAGGACCCACGATAGTGCGCACATGCAACTTGAGTTCCTTCTCCAGCTCGGGCGAGGCGCTGAAGCCTTGCTTGAGGATGACGAAGACCTTGACATGTTCGCCCTTGATCTCGTCGGGTTTGCCGATGGCCGCCGCCTCGGCGACCGCCGGATGACTGACCAGGCTGGACTCGATCTCCATGGAACCGAGCCGATGTCCACTGACTTTGATCACATCGTCGACGCGCCCCTGGATGCGGAAGTAGCCATCCTTGTCTTTGGTGGCCGCGTCCCCAGCAAAGTACACCTCGGCAATGGTATCCCAGTACGTCTGATAACGCGCGGGCTCTTTGTAGATGGTGCGCATCTGCGCGGGCCAGGGATGGCGGATGACCAGGAAGCCTCCCTTGTCGGAGCCCACGCTGACCCCGTTCTTGTCTACCACATCGGCATCGATGGTGGGCAACGGACGCGAGGCACTGCCGGGTTTGAGGGGGAGCCGGGGCGTCGGGCTGATCAGGATCATGCCCGTCTCGGTCTGCCACCAGGTATCCATGATGGGAAGTTCATTGCGTCCGATGTTGCGCCGATACCACATCCAGGCTTCCGGGTTAATCGGCTCGCCCACCGTGCCCAGCAGGCGCAGACTCGACAGATCGTGTTTGGCGGGCCACTCTTCCCCGAAGCGCATCAGGCCACGGATGGCGGTTGGGGAGGTATAAATGATGTTGACCTTGAACTTCTCAACGACGCTCCAGAAGCGGTCCGGGTGAGGATAAGCCGGAACGCCTTCGAACAAGACATTGGTGGTGCCGTTCATCAAGGGACCATAGACAATGTAGCTGTGTCCGGTCACCCACCCGATATCAGCCGTGCACCAAAAGACATCACTGTCTTTGACATCGAAGACGAATTTGGTGGTGGCATAGATGCCCACCGCATGGCCGCCCTGCACATGCACGACGCCCTTGGGTTTGCCGGTGCTGCCGCTGGTATAGAGGATGTAGAGCAGATCTTCGCTGTCGACCGGCTCGCAGGGCACCACGGTCTCTTCGGGGATCTCCTTGAGCATTTCATCGAAGTAGACATCGCGCCCGGCCTTCATAGCGACCTGGCTGCCCAGGCGTCGGATCACCAGCGCTTTTTCGATCGTGGGTGTCTGGGCGATGGCTTCATCAGCGATTTTCTTGAGTTCGATCAGCTTGCCGCCGCGATGATTGCCATCAGCGGTAATGAGCACTTTGGCTTCCGCGTCAATAATCCGATCGCGTAGAGAACTGGCAGCGAAGCCGCCAAAGACGACGGTGTGCACGGCCCCCAGGCGGGCCACCGCCAGCAGAGAAGCGACCTGCTCAGGGATAGCCGGTAAATAAATA
>WNGD01000901.1_pt1 | contig 57922 bp, 59 predicted proteins | sample 5400671 | NCBI WGS metagenome assembly WNGD01 (sample SAMN13153369, study PRJNA577476) | soil metagenome | isolation source: 40 cm soil or saprolite under grassland replicate 2 | place: USA:California | collected 2016-06-15 | reverse complement strand
GGCCCGCTCCAGCGCGCGACCCGAAAGTCACCGTCCATCCCGATGACGATCGAGCCCGGCTCGACCAGATACGCCTGGTCGTATTCGCCGGTGTAGTTCGTATCGGTGTCGTCACGACCTACGTCGCGGATTCGTAGGAGCGGGAGTCCCTCGCCACGATCGAAGTACGCGGACTTGAATGCGAAGCCGTTCAACACATCAGCTATCTCGGAAAGCCGAACGCGCTCCCAGGACGGATGAATCGCAAGCAGATGGGAGCTCGATCTCTCGACGATCTCGTCTGGATGGACACGCAGCGTCACGTGACGAGCACCTCGTTCAGCTCCTCGAGTAGCGGGCCGAGGTCTTCGCCGAAGACCTGCGCCGCGCGGCCCAGCCCTCCGGACTCGACGAACGGCGTGTAGCCGAAGTCGTCCACCGAGATCCCGAGCGAGGCGGCGACGTGGTCGCGGATCCGCTCGAGCCAGGCGAGCTGCTCCTGCGTGAACACGCGGCCCGCATTCTCCTGGGAGAGGAGCCAGGCGCGGTAGCGCTCGCGGACGAGCTCCGGGTAGGGCACGAGCTCGTCCTCCTGATGGAGCGCGACACGGACGAGAGAGACGAGGTCGGTCAGCACGCGCTCTCCCGAGCCGCGGACCCTCGAGCGGTCGAGCGCCTCGTACGCCTGCCAGAGCCGCTCCGGCGTCCAGCGGAAGGGGGGACGCTCGATCGCCTGCGCCAGCTCCTTCACCTCGCGGAACGTGAGCCGCTGCGGCTGCCGGCGCGCATACAGGATCTGGAGTGCCGTGATCTCGTCGCGGTGCTCCTCACAGAAGCGCTCCCAGGACTCGACCGTCTGCCGCGCGCGGTCGGTCGCGTCGGCCGAGTAGCCGGCCTCGAGCACCTCGTCTCGCGACGTCTCGTCGATCGCCTGCTCGTACGAGCGCCGGATGTCGACGAGAAGCTCCCGCAGCGCCGGGTTCGTCGCGAGCGGCGCGACGGCGTCGTCGAGGAGCGCCTTGCCCGCGGCCGCGATGTCGTCGACGTCAGGCTCCTCACTACCCGAGGCGGCGCGGGCCACATCGAGCTGGCGGTCCGGGTCGAGGGCGGAGACGATGCCGCCCGCGATCTCCTTGAGCGCGACGCCTCCGGAAACCTCTTCCAAGCGCGCGCGGTCGTCCTGGGTGAGCCGGCGGTCGAGCCGCGCGAGCCGGGCGGCGATCGCCGAGGCGGTCTCCGGGTCGCGGACGCCGAACGACACCTGCCGCAAGAGCCGCTCGAGCGGGACGGTCGGCTTGCGGTCGAGCGGCACCGTGTCCACGAGGTCCGACTCGGTCACGCCGACCGCGTCCACGATCACGAAGCGCTCCTTCGAGCGCGCGTCCGGGGTGACGGCCTGGAAGTCGGCGTCGCCGATGACGCGCACGCCGCGGCCCTTCATCTGCTCGAAATACGTCCGGCTCCGCACCGAGCGCATGAAGAAGACGCACTCGAGCGGCTTCACGTCGGTGCCGGTGGCGATCATGTCCACGGTCACCGCGATCCGCGGGTTGTAGGAGTTGCGAAACGCCTGGATCAGGTCGTCCGTCTTCCGTCCGGTGGACTTGTAGGTGATCTTGGCGGCGAACTCGTTCCCCTTCCCGAAGACGTCGCGGGCGATCTGGACGATCTCGTCCGCGTGGGCGTCGTCCTTGGCGAAGATCAGCGTCTTCGGCACCTCCGAGCGGCCGGGGAAGATCTCGGTGAAGAGGCGGTCGCGGAAGGTCTCGAGCACGGTGCGGATCTGGTCGCGGGCTACGACCGCCCGGTCGAGCGCACCCGCAGCGTAGGCAAGGTCCTCGTCGAGCCGTTCCCAGCGCGCGCGGCGCGTCTGCCGGTCGCGGAACTGGGTCACGATCCCGGCGTCGATCGTGCCTCCGACCTCCGTGATGTGCGTGCGGATGCGGTAGACGTCGAAGTCGACGTTCACCTCGTCCGCGACCGCCTGCTCGTGCCCGTACTCCATGACGAGGTTCTGGTTGAAGAAGCCGAACGCCTGCTTGTTCGGAGTCGCGGTGAGCCCGATCGTGAAGGCGTCGAAGTAGTCGAGCACCTGCCGCCAGAGCCCGAAGATCGAGCGGTGGCACTCGTCCACGATGACGACGTCGAAGGTCTCGGGCGGAACCGCGGCGTTGTACTCGACCGGGAGCGGCTCGGTCGCGAGCTCGTCAGCGGAATGCTCGTCGAGCTCGGGATCGAGGTCGGGCTCGCCGCGCAGGATCGAGTAGATCCGCTGGATCGTCGAGATCGTCACCCGCGCGACCGGGTCGATCGCGTTCGAGGAGAGGTGCTGGACGTTGTAGAGCTCGGTCAGCTTGCGCCCGTCGTCCGGCGTCGTGAACCCCTGGAACTCCTTGAGCGTCTGGCGGCCGAGGTTCGCCCGGTCGACGAGGAAGAGGACGCGGCGCGCCTCGGCGAACTTGACGAGGCGGTAGGCGACGTTCGCGGCGGTGAAGGTTTTCCCCGAGCCGGTCGCCATCTGGATGAGCGCGCGCGGGCGGTTGGCCGCGAGTGATGCTTCCAGGTTGCGGATCGCAACGACCTGGGCCGGCCAGAGGCCTGTCTCCGGGAGCGGCGGGAGCGTGCGCAGCCGGTGCCTGAGCGTGGGTGCGCTCGGGTGGCGGCGGATCTCCTCGAGCCAGTGCGCGAGCGTCTCCGGGCGGTGGAACGAAAACACCGGGCGGCTGGCCGCGTCCGGGTCGAGCGTGTTCGTGAACCGTGTCTCCGTCCCCGTCGACTCGTAGGCGAACGGGAGCGCGCCCTCGACGGCGGTCGGGATCTCGTCCGGCAGGCCGTCGACGTACTTCGCGCTCTGCCACTCGACGCCCGTCAGCGTCTCGCCCTCCTTCTTCGCCTCGATCACGCCGGCGGCCGCACCGCCGACGAACAGGAGGTAGTCAGCTCGGCCGTGCGGCGGCTTCAGGCGGAACTCGCGCACCGCGACGCCTCGTGCCGCCGTGAGGTTGACGGCACGCGCGTCCTGGATCGCCCAGCCCGTCGCCGAGAGCATGCGGTCGATCTCGACCCGGGCCTTCGCCTCGGGCGTCAGGTATGCGACTCCACCGTCACCCATCGGGCGAATCTTCCTCGACGCGGCGACACGCGTCGATCCGCCGGCTACGCGAAGACCTTGACTTCCCGGTACAGCGTGTCGCGCTGGACCGGGATTCTCCCGAACGAGCGTATGAGGTGGACGAGCTCGTCGGTCGTCGTCCGATGCGTCGTGCCCGCGGCCGAGACGACGTTCTCCTCGATCATCACCGAGCCCATGTCGTCGGCGCCGAAGCCGAGCGCGACCTGCCCGACCTTCATCCCCTGCGTCACCCACGAGGACTGGATGTGCGGCACGTTGTCCAGGTAGATGCGCGAGACGGCCTGTGTGAGGAGGTAGTCGAAGGACGTGGGGCGGCTCTCCTCGGGCACGACGTGATCGAGCCGGTTTCCGTCTCCCTGGAACGTCCAGGAGATGAACGCCCTGAAGCCCCGCGTCTCGTCCTGGAGCTCGCGGATGCGGCGCATGTGCTCGACGCGCTCCTCGAGCGTCTCGACGTGGCCGTACATCATCGTCGCCGTGGTCGACATCCCCAGCCGGTGCGCCTGGCGCATGACGTCGAGCCACTCGTCGGTCCGCGTCTTCTTCGGCGCGATGATCTTCCGCACGCGGTCGACGAGGATCTCGGCGCCGCCGCCCGGGAGCGAATCGAGACCAGCGTCGCGCAGGCGCGAGAGTGTCTCCGGGATCGTCAGCTTGGAGCGCCTCGAGATGTGCTGAACCTCGGGGGGCGAGAGCGCGTGCAGGTGGATCTCGTAGCGGGCCTTGATCGAGCTGAAGAGGTCCTCGTAGTAGTCGATCCCGAGATCGGGGTGATGCCCGCCCTGCATCAGCAGGCCCGTTCCGCCGATCGCGAGCGTCTCCTCGATCTTCTTGTAGATGACGGGCTTCGGCAGGAGGTAGCCCTCACGCCGGTCTCCGGGCCGGCGGTAGAAGGCGCAGAAGTCGCAGTCCGTCACGCAGACGTTCGTGTAGTTCAGGTTCCGGTCGACGATGAACGTCACCCGGCTCGGGTCGTTCAGCCGGTTTCGGACGGCGTCCGCAACGCGCCCGACCGCGACGAGATCGCGCGAGCGAACGAGGGCGACTGCATCCTCCTCGGAGATGCGCTCTCCGTCGAGGGCCTTGTCGAGCACCTCGCGAACGGAAGGCTCCGCTGCGACGACGCTCACACCCGTGCCTCCGCGGGAACGAAGCGCAGCTCCGGGACGTGCTCGAGCTCGCCGGCGTCCCTCGCCATCTCGAGGAAGGTGTAGAGACCGGCTCGCTCGCGCGGCCCGAAGCTGTACCGGAGCTTCTCGAAGTAGCGAGCCAGGAAGCCCGCGGGATAGCCGTACGTCCGGCTCGTCTGTCGTGCGAGCCGGTCGGGCTCGGAGCGGGCAAGTCGCACGGAGGCGACGAGAGCGTGCTCGAGCTCGATCAGACCCTCCACGAGCGGTTCCGGCGCAGCCCAGACGGCGAAGACCATCGGGAGTCCGGTGCGGTCGCGCCAGAGACGCCCGAGGTCGAAGTGCGGCGTCGGATCCTCGAAGGCGCTCCGGAGCGCCGCATCGCCGATGAGCAGCGTCGCGTCCGCTTCCGTCTCGAACGGGACGATCTCCACGTTCGGCAGCAGGATCCGGACGAGGACGACGGAGGTCGCGCTCTCCGGAGTGACGGCCACGGACCGCACCTGGCTCAACGAGAGGCGCGTCACGAGCTGGATGGAATCGATGGCGCCCTCGGACGAGACGCAGAGGCGCGGCAGCAGACGGAGCCGGTCGGCGTTTCGCGCATACTCGATCGAAGGAATCGGCGCGACGTCGATCTCCCCGTCGAGGAGCATCTCGTTCAACTCGGTGGGGACGCCCTCGATCTCCTCGACGTTCGCCTCGAGACCGTAGAAGACGGGCGCCATGTTCACGTACGAGATCCGGCCCAGACGGATCATCTGGCGGCCCCGAACCGGCGCCAGACCCAGGTACCACCCGCCGCGATCACGATCCCTAGCCAGACGACGAGGGCCGGGACCGAGACGTCGAGGCCGAACCCGCCGCTGCCCGTTGTCGCGTACGCGACCACGACGAAGAGGAGCGAGGCGGCGAGGACGGTCGCCGCGACGATGCCGAGGACGTAGACGACCCAGACCGCGATCGGCGTGCTGCCCGAACGCGTCCTCGTCGAGGTTCTGGCCTCGGCCGCCGACGAGCCGGCCCGCCCGGCCGAGCCAGTTTCGGTCCGATCCGCGGGGGTCACCAGCGGGCGAGCTCGTTGTAGAGGGTGTCTCGCTGGACGGGGACGCGTCCGGCCTCGCGAACGAAGCGGACGAGCTGCTCGACCTTCTGCTCGGTCTCCGTGCGAGCACCAGCGGCGTGGAAGATCTCCTCCCGCACGACCGTGCCCTGCACGTCGTTCGCGCCGAGGTGCAGTGCCACCGCTGCCAGCGGCATGCCCATCATGATCCAGTAGGCCTTCACGTTCGGGACGTTGTCGAGCATCAGCCGCGAGAAGGCGAGCATCTTGAGATCGTCCGCGCCGGTCGTGTGCCGCCACCCGCGTCGCTCGAAGACGGTGTTCTCGGGATGGAAGGCGAGCGGGATGAAGGCGAGGAAGCCGCCCGTCCGATCTTGCTGCTCGCGGAGCCTGAGGAGATGGTCGACGCGCTCCTCGTACGTCTCGACGTGGCCGTACAGCATCGTGCAGTGGGTCGGGATCCCGAGCCGGTGCGCCGTGTCGTGGATGTGGAACCAGACGTCCGGATGCTCCTTTCCCGGAGCGACCAGACGCCGAACGCGCTCTGCGAAGACCTCCGCGCCTCCTCCGGGGAGCGATCCGAGGCCGGCGTCCTTGAGCTCCCGCAGGACCTCCTCGTGCGTGAGCCCGGAGAGCGTCGTCATGTGGTGGATCTCGGAGGCCGTGTAGCACTTGAGGTGCACGTCCGGCAGCGCTTCGTGCAGCGCGCGGATCGTGCCCCGGTAGAAGTCGAAGTCGACGTGCGGGTTCTCGCCGTTGACCATGTGGATCTCGGTGAACGCGGTCCGCGCCCGCTGCTGGATGGCGTCCTCGACGAGCTCCTCGGTCGTGTAGGTGTAGGCGTGCGGCTGCTTCCGCGTCGCGGCGAAGGCGCAGAACTTGCACTTCACCCGGCAGACGTTCGTCTGGTTCAGATACAGGTTCTGCACGAAGTAGACCTCGTCCGTACCCCCGCGCACACGCCGCGCACGGTCGGCGAGCTCGCCGATCTCCAGGAGGTCGTCGGACTCGAGAATCGCGAGACCGTCCTCGAAGTCGAGCCGAGCGCCGCTCTCGACCTTCTCCCGGACTCGCTCCAGCGAGCTCAGCTCGACGACGGCCATGTCAGCGCTCCCGATCGATGACGATGTGTGTGAGTGCTTCCAACTCGGGCTCTTCCTGGAGGAACCCCCTCGCTCGCCTAGCGTAGTCGAGGGCCAGCTCACGGGATCGCTCGAGCGCGTCGGTCGCGGCCACGCGGACGAGGACGCCCTGCGTCGGCCCTCCCGTCAGGGCCTCGCGAACGGACTCGTCCTGACGCGCGGCCAGGATGAGAGGCAACGTCGGCACGCCTTCGCGGAGATCGGCGCCAGGGATCTTCCCGGTCTCGATCGTGTCGCCGACGCAGTCGAGGATGTCGTCGGCGATCTGGAACGCCGTGCCCAGCGCCAGCCCGAAGGCGCCGAGGCGCGGATCGCGCGATCCGAGCAGGCAGGCCGCCTCGAACATCTTCCCGGTCTTGAGCGAGATGCGCTCGAGGTACGCCTCGACCGGCGTCTCCGGGTCGCGCACCTGCCGTTGCTGCATCGCCTCCCCGCGCGCAATCGCGAGACAGGCGCGCGCGAGGATCTCGACCCCGGCGAGGTCTCCGCTCACCGCGAGCTCGCGGAACGCGCGGGCGAAGAGATAGTCGCCGCCCGCACGAGCCGCCCTCTCGCCGTGCGCGCGCCACGCAGACGAGCGTCCGCGGCGGAGCTCGGCCCCGTCGACGAGGTCGTCGTGGACAAGGGTGGCGACGTGCGCGAGCTCGACCGCGACGCCGCCGCGCAGCGCCACCTCGCGGTCCGGAGCGGTCAGGTGGACGAGCAGCGGTCGCAGTCGCTTGCCACCAGCTCCGATGGCGTCGCGACCGACGGCCCCGACCACGCCCGGATAGCGCTCGACGGCCGCCTCGAGCCGCTGCTCGAGCTCGTCGAGATACGGCTGCGCCTCCTCGAGAACCGCCTGCGCCTGCGCCGTCATGGTCGCACCCCCGTGTGCAGCGCGACGCTTCCGCCGCCGAGCAACCGGTACCTCACCTGACGAAAGCCGCCCGCCTCGAGCAGCCTCGAGAGATCCTCCGGCCCGGGAAAGCGGCGAACGCTCGCCGGCAGGTAGGTGTACGCCTTGCCGCCCGGAAGAACGCGCCCGGCGAGCGGGACGAGCACGTCGAACCAGAGGCGGAAGAAGGGTCGGAGCAAGCCCTGTGGCCGGGTGATCTCGAGGACCGCGACTTTCCCTCCAGGCCGAAGCACGCGCGCGAGCTCGCGCAGGCCACGCTCGAGGTCGTCCAAGTTGCGGACCCCGAACCCGACGGTCGCGGCGTCGAACGCGCCGTCCGCGAATGGCAAATCGAGCGCATCGCCTCGCACCCATTCGATGGTCCCGGATTTGCGACGCGCCCGCTCGAGCATGCGCTCGGAGAAGTCGAGCCCGACCACCCGGCCGCCACGTCGCTCCGCCTCGACGGCGAGGTCCCCGGTCCCGCAGCAGGCGTCGAGCACGCGGTCGCCGGGCCACACGACCTCCCGGACGGCGAGCCGGCGCCAGCGCCGGTCGAGCCCCGCGGTCATGACCCGGTTCATCACGTCGTAGACGGGCGCGATGCGATCGAACATCGTCCGCACCTCGTTTGCCGTGAGACGCCCTGCCTCGTAGCTCACGACTGGCCCCACCTCGTGACGAGGGCGTTGTCGATCCCGATCTGGTCGAGGCAGCGCGCGACCACGAAGTCGACGAGATCGTCGATCGAGTGCGGGCCGTGGTAGAAGCCCGGGGCCGCGAACAGAATCACGGCTCCCGCCTCGTTCAGCGTCGCAAGCCCGCGCAGGTGGATCGACGACAGCGGCGTTTCGCGGGGCACGAGCACGAGCTTCCTCCGTTCCTTGATAGCGACCGACGCCGCGCGATGGATGAGGTTCGACATCGCGCCGGAGGCGAGCGTCCCCACGGTCGCCATCGAGCAGGGGCAGATCACGTAGGCGTCGACCCGCGCCGAGCCGCTCGCGTACGGGCTCCGGAAATCCGACTCGCCGAAGACCGTGACCTGCTCGGATGCGTCGCCGACGAAGCGTTCGAGCACCTCCTCGCGAGAGAGCGAGGGATCGCCGTAGAGCTCCGTGGCGAGCACCTGGATCCCGGCGCCCGAGGCGGTGAGCCCGATCTCGCAGTCGACAGCCGCGAGCGCGCGGAGCAGTCGTTCGGCGTAGGGAGCGCCCGATGCGCCGGTCACGCCGAGGAAGACGCGCACGGTGGAAGGCTACGCGCGACGCGCTACTTGGGCCCGTCCGAGGCGGCGAGGAAGGCGCCGATTGCGCGCATGTTCTGCTGCCCGAGGTACGAGTACGAGCCCATGACCTTGTTCCCGAACGCCGCCGGGTTGGTGATGTACTGGACGAAGAAAGCGGCGTCGTTCGTCTTCCCGATCGCGGAGAGGTTCGGCGCTCCGAGCTGGCCGGCCCCTTGACCGAGGTAGGTGTGGCAGTTGAGGCACCCGGACTGGGCGAACAACGTCGCCCCTTTCGTCGGTAGCTTCTTGCCCGTGAAACCCTGCTGGTGCGCCCATTTCGGGACGAGGAGCACGAGCTCCGAGCCGAGGGCCTCGTTCGCCGTCGCGCCTTTCCACGTCAGAACGCCCATCGACAGCACCGTCAGGATCGCCGCGATCATCGCCACCGGTCGGCGCGAGGGCCTGCGCTCGCGGCGCCGGTCGTAGAACGGGAGCCCGAGCAGGAGCACGAGGCAGATCGTCGGGATCCCGACCGTGGCGATGAAGACCGTCTCCGGCCACTTGAAGATCCGCAGGAGGTAGAAGAGGAAGTAGAAGTACCAGTCGGGCCGTGGGACGAAGCTCGTCGTCCCGGGATCCGCGGGCGGAGCGTAGAGCGGTCCCAGGATGCCCGGCTTGACGCCGTTCGCGTCGTAGTACCAGACGACGGCGAGGCCGATGATCACGCACACGACGATCAGAGACATCACGGTGTCGTGGAGAATCGCGCGCGGGAAGAAGGGCTTGCCCTCCTTCTTGACGTCCTCCTTGTAACGCGCGAACCACTCGCGGTTCTGCTCGCCGAGATCCCTCGCCATCAGCTCGTGCTCCTCGACGAGCCGCGAACGAGCCCGGCCCGGCCACCCCGCGGCGGAATGACCGGACGATCACGGCCCGCCTCCTCCTTCGACCAGGGAGGCGAGACAACTCCCAGACGCGTCACGAGGTAGATGTGGATGCCGATGAGCGCGATGATCGCCCCGGGCAAGAGCAGCATGTGGAGCGCGTAGAACTTCGCGAGAGTCGTGCTCCCGATCTCCGGCCCTCCTGCGAGGAACTGCGCGAGCCACGGCCCGAGGAACGGGGCCGTGCCGTTCAGGTTGATCCCGACCGCGGTCGCCCAGTAGGCGGTCTGGTCCCACGGCAGGAGGTAACCGGTGAAGCCCATGAGCATCCCGGTCGCGAGGATGAGGACGCCTGTGACCCAGGTCAACTCACGCGGGTACTTGTATGCGCCGAAGAGGAACACGCGGCCCATGTGCAGGAAGAGCAGGATGATGAAGACGCTGGCTCCCCAGCGGTGCATCCCTCGCACGAGCCAGCCGAGCGTCACGTCGTTCGTGATCGACTGGATCGAGGAGTACGCGACCGGCTTGCCCGTCGTCGGGTCGATCGTCGACGACGGTTGGTAGTACATGGCGAGGATCGCGCCGGTCAGCGCCTGCACGATGAACGCCGTCAGCGTGGCCGAGCCGAGCGTCTGCATCCAGTTGACGTCGCGCGGAACGTGCCGGAAGAGGAACCACTTGGTGCCCTTGACGGCTGCGCTCCGCTCGTCGACCCAGTCGAGCGGCGTGAGGACAGTGGTCTCGACGATCTTCTGGCGCCGGGTCTTGACCTTCTTCCGACGCGGGACCGTGGTCGCCACGACCTAGCCTCCCGTCACCTGGCTCGGCACGATCGGGTACAACCACGCCTCGATCCCGTTCACGTGGGTCCCAGGACTCGACCACGGGTACTTCGTGATCTTCGCGGCGGCGCCGTTCCCGGTGACGTTGCCCACGGCGTACAGGCTGCCGAGCACGAGATGGCCGTTCTTGATCGAGTACTCGAACCGGTCCATCGACCGCACGGGCGGGCCTGCCGTCCGATTGCCCTCGGAGTTGTACTGACCGCCGTGACAGGGACAGCCGAAGGACTGGGCGAGCACCGGTCGCAGCTCGACGTTTCGGAACTGCTGCTTCGCCTTCTCGTCGATCGGCCCGTTCGGCTGTACGGGGCAGCCGAGATGGACGCAGCGGCTGTAGAGGATCGTGAAGCTGGGCTGGTTGGACGAATCGGGGCCGTTGTAGCGAACGAAGGCCGTGCGCCGGCTGACCTCGCCGATCGACGGATTCTCGAGAAAGGTCGCGATCACGAACTCACCCTCGGGGAAGTTGTCGAGTGGGCCGAGATCCACGTCGTGCTCAGAGATGTGCGTGAACGACGGAAGCACCATGAACCCGAGAACGGGCAAGGTGACGACGGCTCCGATCGCTGCGCCCAGCCCGATCGTCGTGGCCTCCAGGAACCTCGAGCGTGTGTACAGCGGAAGCGGAGCCGCACCGTCTCCGGAGAGAGGAGCAGCCTCGTCCGCGACTGCCCGTGTCTCGGGCTCGATCTCCGGAACCTCGCCGCGAACCTCCCGCGTCACTTCCCGCGCCCAGAGCAGGCCGAAGGCGATTGCAAGTGCAGCGCCGATGGCCGCGACGATCCAGCTGATGACGAGGCCGACGAGGAGGCAGGCCACTCCGATCGCAAAGCCGATCGGCCAGAGGCTCGGCCCCGGGGCGTGGTTGTCGTTGCGTGGCTCGCTCAACTCGTGCCCTGCCTGAATTCAATCGCTCCGCCCTCGCGCATGTCAAAGACGTAACGACTGTCGCGACGATGATTCTGACGCGTCCGCACAGGCGCCGTCGCTAGAACCCGTATTCCGTCCAGCGGCGCGAGACGAGCTCGCGGATCTCGTCGCTCATGACGATCTCCTCCGGCCAGGGGCGAGCGTCTTCCTCGGGCAGCTTGTGCGTCGCGTCGATGCCGAGCTTTCCGCCGTAGAACTGCCGCCCGGGCGCGTGATCGAGGTGGTCCAGCGGGCCCTCGGTGATCAGGACGTCGCGCTTCGGGTCGACGTTCGCCGTCACCCGGAAGAAGACGTCCTCGTAGTCGTGGACGTCCACGTGCTCGTCCACGACCACGATCGACTTCGTCAGCGAGAGCATCCCGAGCCCCCAGAGCGCGTGCATCACCTTCTGCGCATGACCGGGGAAGGCCTTGCGGATCGAGACGATCACGCAGTTGTGGAAGGCGCCCGCGACCGGAAGGTCGTAGTCGACGATCTCGGGCAGCGTCATCCGGACCGCCGGAAGGAAGATCCTCTCGGTTGCCTTTCCGAGCCAGGCGTCCTCCGCCGGAGGCTTCCCGACGACGATCGACGCGTAGATCGCGTCGCGCCGCATCGTCAGCGCCGAGATGCGGAAGATCGGGAACTCCTCGGCGTGCGAGTAGTAGCCGGTGTGGTCGCCGAACGGGCCTTCGACGCCGACGTCGTCACGAGAGACCGTCCCCTCGAGGACGACCTCGGCGTTCGCAGGGACTTCCAGGTCCACGGTCTTGCAGCGGACGAGCTCCACCGGCTCGCCGCGCAGGAAGCCGGCGAGCATGAGCTCGTCGATGTGGTGTGGGAGCGGCGCGCTCGCGGAGTACGTCGTCACGGGATCGAGCCCGATCGCAACGGCTACCGGGATCCGCCCGTCCTCGGCCGCGAGGAGATCGGCCCGCCCGTCCTTGTGCATCTGCCAGTGCATGTAGGTGGAGCGTGCATCGATCACCTGCATCCGGTACATGCCGAGGTTGCGGACGCCCGTCTTCGGGTCCTTCGTGATGACCGCGGGAAGCGTGATGAAGGGGGCCGGATCCTCTGGCCAGCAGCGCTGGATCGGAAGCCGGCCGAGGTCCACATCGTCGCCCTCGAGCACGATCTCCTGGCACGCTCCCTTCGAGACGGTCTTCGGCACGGAGTCGGCGACCGACTTCAGCTTCAGGAGGCCTCGCACCTTCTCCATGAGACCCTCCGGCGGCTGCATGTCGAGCACCTCGCCCAGCTTCGCCGCCGCGTCGTCGAGCTTCTCGACGCCCAAGGCGAGGCACATGCGCCGTTCGGTTCCGAACTGGTTGATGAGGAGCGGATGCGGCGATCCCTTCGGATGCTCGAAGAGGAGCGCCGGTCCTCCGGACTTGACGACGCGGTCGGTGATCTCCGTGATCTCGAGATCCGGATCGACCTCGGTCGAGATGCGTCTGAGCTCGCCCTCGCGCTCGAGGAGCGCGATCCACTCCCGGAGATCGGTGAGCGGCGCCACCGCGGTCAGTCTAAGGTCGCAAGCGCAGCAGCCGCACGCTCCGCAGCCCAGCGATCGCCGACCTCCTCGGCCAGCGCTTTCGATCGCTCCATCAAGTCGCGCGCCTCGCCGGGAGCCCCGTCGCCCCTGGCCAGCTCGCCGCGTGTGAGGAGCAACGCCGCGACGTACGACTTGGGGACGCCGCCCCTCGCCACTGCGTCGGTCGCTGAGTCGAGGTCCCGCTTCGCGGCCTGGCAATCGCCGTCCGTTTTCGCCGCTCGTGCACGCACCTCGAGAGCGCAGGATAAAAGGAGCGGGCTGTCGATCTCGTATGCAAGGTCGACGCTCTCGTCGGCCTCGACTCGAGCACGGTGAGTATCCCCGCTGGCGAGCGCAGCACCCGCAAGGATCCAGAGAAAGTACGACGCAAACCACCGATCTTCGAGCTCGCGCGCGATCGCAAGGCCTTCGCCTGCCAGACCGCGGGCGGCATCGTGCCGACCCTTTCGCTCAGCCGCGAGCGCAAGCCCGAAGAGCGCCATCCTCATGCCGTGCTCGTCGCCGTTTTGCCGCGCGATCGCAAGTCCTTCTCGACCTGATGCAGCAGCGATCTCGAACTCGCCCTGGAGGGGATAGATCGACGCAAGCGTCCCGAGCGCGTCGGCGAGACACCAGGAGTCCTGCGCGCGCCGGGCGAGCTCGACGCTCTCTTCGAACAGTCGCCGAGCACCCGCGATGTCGTCGGCGAAGAATGCTCCGAGCCCGAGCACATCCAGAGCACGCGCTGCGGTCGAGTCGTCTCCGGCGGCGCGGGCAAGTCCCAGACTCTCCTCGAGTGGCGTCTTAGCCCCGGCGAGGTCTCCGCTCAGCACCCGCATGAGCCCGAGGCCCCAGACGGCCTTTCGCCGTGAGAGCGGCTCGCCTGTCGCAGACGCGAGAACTCGCTCGAGCCAGCGCGCGCCCTCACGATAGAGGCCTCGGACGTACCAGAAGATCGGCAGCGCAGCCCCGATACGAAGCGCGGTGCTCGGGTCTTCGACTGCTGCGAAGAGGATTGCGGCGCGAAGGTTCTCGTAATCGTTCGCCAGGGCGCGGAGCCATCCTGGCTGGGCCCGACCCGTGAGCTCAGGTTCCGCGCGTTCCGCCAGCCGGCAGTAGTGGCGTGTGTGTCGCATCTCGAGTTGATCGCGATCGGCGTCGTTCTCGAGATGCTCCGCGGCAAACTCGCGGATCGTCTCGAGCATCCAGTAGCGGCCGTTCGAGAAGCGGAGCAGGCTCTTCTCCACCAGGGACTGCAGCGTGTCGAGGACGGCCCCTGTGACATCTTCGGCCGCCTCCGGCGTGCAGCCGCCCGAGAAAACGGAGAGCGCACGGAAGAGGCGCTGCTCCTCTTCTGAGAGGAGGTCGTACGACCACTCGATCGTGGCGCGCAGCGTCTGCTGGCGCGGGTCGGCGTCGCGTCCTCCCTTGAAGAGGTCGAGGCGCTGGGAGAGCCGCTCGAGGATCTGGGCCGGGGAGAGCGCCCGCGTGCGCGCTGCGGCGAGCTCGACCGCGAGCGGGAGCGAGTCGAGGCGGGCGCAGAGCTCCGCGATGTCCTTGGAGGGCTCGAGCCGGGCGCGCTCGCAGAAGAGCGAGACCGCCTCGGGCTCGGCAAGCGGCGGGACGGGATACTCGACCTCGCCCTGCACGCGCAAGAGCTCGCGCGAGGTGACAAGCAGAGTCAGGTTAGGACACGCGCCGAGGATGGCGGAGACGTCTGGCGCCGCCTCGATCACCTGCTCCAGGTTGTCGAGCAGAAGGCAGAGCTCGCGCTCGCCGATGTGCTCGGCAAGCCCATCCTTTGCCCCAAGCGTCTGCGCGATCTGCTCGGTCACGAGGGCCGGGTCGCGGAGCGCTGCGAGCCCGACCCAGAAGACGCCCGCCCTGTACTCGGGAACGAGGGTCGCTGCCGCCTCGAGCGCGAGCCGCGTCTTCCCTGATCCGCCGGGGCCGGTCAGGGTGAGCAGGCGGGCTCCCTGCTCGATGCGGGCGAGTACCTCGGTGAGCTCTCGCTCCCTGCCGACGAAGGAGCTCGCCGGGCGAGGGAGGTTCGTGTTGGAGATCGTCTTGAGCGGTGGGAACGTCTCGTCGCCGAGCTGGAAGATGGCAACCGCCTGCTCGATGTCCTTCAGGCGATGCTCGCCGAGGTCGGTGAGCTGATCGTCGAGCAGGTCTCGGGTCGCCTGAGAGAGGACGACCTGGCCCCCGTGTGCGGAGGCCGCGATGCGGGCGGCGAAATGGACGTCCTCTCCGACGTAGCCCTCCTCGGTCAGGAGCGGGGTACCTGTGTGCAGTCCCATTCGAAGACGGATCCGCCCCGGCTGCAATCCGTCCCCTATCTGGTGTGCAGCCCGGAGTGCTCCCTGTGCGGTCGGGAAGGCGAGAAAGAAGGCGTCGCCCTGCGTGTCGACCTCGACACCCCCGCATTCCGCGCACGCCTCGCGCACGATGCGCCGGTGCTCGGCGAGAGCCTCCGCGTAGCGCTCGGCCCCGAGCTCATGCAGCAGCTTGGTCGATCCCTCGACGTCCGTGAAGAGGAACGTGACTGTGCCGGCTGGCAGCTCGGTCATGGCCCTTCAGACCATGACAGTGCGCTCGACGCCTGGCTAGATACCGATACGCCGCTGGCGCCGGTGCATGCGTGCGCGCTGCCGCCAGTCGACGAGCTCGCCGATGCCGATCACCACGAGAAACACGAGGCCGACGACGAGCATCGAGAGCACGACGTCCTTTCCTTCCTTGGCCGCGTCCGCGAGGTAGAAGGCAAGGTGCATCGGGCGCGACTCTACCCCAGGAGGTCGGTGTGCGCGGCGAGGGCTCGCTCGACTCGATCGTCTCCCGCCGCGGCTCGGGCAGCGTCCTCGAGCGGCTTCTGGTCTCCCGTCAGCCGGAGCGCGTCTCGCGCATCGTCGAGCCCACTCCCGCCGAGGCTCGCGCAGGTCGCCGCCCACGCCACACCGTCGCCTGACCGCCCGTCGGAGCGGGCCTGGGCGCAGAGCGCGATAAGCTCCGAGAGGTCTGCGACTGCGGCGACGTTTCCGGTGGCCGCGACGCGCACGAGCCCGTGGGCGTACAGGTAGTCGCCGAGAAGGAGGGCGACGTCGTCGTCCGCCGGCGCAAACAGGCGAGGTGCTCCGTAGTGGACGAGGTACCCCTCGTAGATCGTCTCGATGCCCAGCGCGAGCTCTGGTGAGGCGAGCTCCGAGAAGACCGGTGCGACCCGTTTGCCGTCACGTTCGACGAGTGCCTCGGCCCAGAGGGGGCTCTCCGCCGCAGCCTCCCCGGCGATCGTCTCCCACACGCGGTGGAGACTAACGGCGACTCGCGGCGCGGGGCGGCTCGATGTCGACCTCCACCGGGACCTGCGGCGGCCCCTCCTCCTCCCAGCTCTCGAACGTCACTCGATTCCGGAAAAAACCCCAGATCGCGCGCAGACCGGCCATCGTCGGCAGCGCGACGAGGACGCCCGGGATCCCGTACAGCTCGCCGCCCGCGAGCAGCCCGAAGATCACGAGCAACGGGTGGAGTCGCAGGGCAGTCGCCATCACGTTGGGCACGACCACGTGGCCTTCGATCTGGTAGATGAAGAGAAAGAGCAGCGCCACCCAGACCAACCCGACCGGGTCGACGAACGCGGCGTAGATCGCAGGCGGCACCGCCGAAAGCCATGGCCCGATGTACGGGATCACCTCGATGAAGGCGGTCCACAGCCCGAAGAGGAGCGCGTACTGGTCGGCACCTTCGACGAGCCCCGTCTTGCCGAGGATGTACATCCCGATTCCTGCGCTCAGGCCGATGACCGTCGACAGGATGACCTGACCCTTCACATAGCCCCAGAGCGCACTCTCGATCTGGTGCGTCAGCGGCGGACCGTCGTGAGGTGGAAAGCGCGCGTCGAGCGCTCGCTCGAGCCGCGGCATGTCGAGCAGCATGTAGATCGAGATGACGACGATGAGGATGATCGCGAAGATGAAGAGGACGATCGATAGCGCAGCCCCGCGCGCGAACGAGACCGCGTCCTGCACATAGCGCGAGATCTCGCCCGCGCTGAGCGAGGAGATCCAGTCGTTCGCCTGCTTCCTGATCTGGATGCGTTTCAGCCCGTGGTCGTTGAGCCAGACCTGGAGGTTGTCGATGTCCTGCTCCGCACCCGTCTGCCCCGTCGCCGGGCTTTCCTTGGTGATGTAGTTGTCGATGCGGTCCGAAGCCTGCTTCGTCTGGTCGACGGCGATCGCGCCGATCGCGATGAAGAACGCAGCCACCGCAGACGCGAAGAGGAGGTAGACGACTCCGACTGCGACTCCTCGCGGCAGCCGCAGGCGGGTGAGGTCGCGGACGAGCGGGTTGAGGGTGAACGCGATCACCGATGCGGTCAGGAAGAGAAAGAGGACGTGGCCGAGCGTCCGCGCCAGCAGGAATGCGACGATCACGAGCACCGGCAGCCCTACGAGCTGGATCCAGCGCGGGATCTGAATCGTCGGCCCGGGGCCGGCCATGCGGCTGATGGTACAGCGGTCTTCCCCCGGGATCGCCGGGCCGGACGCGCGCAGACGGGCTTGCTACGGTCCGCGCGATGACGACGCCGCGGTCACGTCACGCCGCGCGACTCCGAGCGAGCCGGCGGCGAGCGCAGGCGCGTGCACGCTGGTTCGTGCTGGCGGTCGCGGTGACCGTGCTGGCCGTCGTCACGCTCGCGGTGACCGCCTTCGGAAACGACCGCTCGAGCAGCTCCCCACTGGCCGGGGCGCCGGCGAGCGCGCCGGTGACGTCCGCGCCGCCGGAGCCGCAGGTGCTCGCGACCGTCGGGAACCTCCGGATCCAGTCGCCCGTCGCGCAGGGCGGCGTCACGGCGGTCGGCTTCCACTCGAGCGCCGACGGCTCGCTGACGCTCCAGCCGGTCGGCCCCCAGGCGAACGAGGGGCTGCTGGCGCGGCTCTGGCAGCGAATCACCGGCTCGACACGACGCGGGTTTGCCTGGTATCAGCTCGAAGGAGGTGCCCTGCGCACGCTCGACGTCGGTGCAGTCGCCGGCACGGACGTGTATTCCCCGGTCGACGGCACGGTGGTCTCGATCCGGGAGCAGGTGATCTCCGGACGCACCATGGGGTCGCAGATCGAGCTGCAGCCGTCATCGGCCCCGTCGCTCGTCGTCACGCTCGACAACGTGTCGCCCGACCCGGCGCTGAGCGTCGGCGCGAACGTCGCGGCCGGCTCGTCGAAGCTGGGCTCCGTCGTAAACGTGGCCTCGGTCGAGAAGCAGGCACTCGCGGCCTACGCACCCGATCGCGGCAACAACGTGGCGATCGAGGTCTTTCCCTCGGCGACCCTCGACGACGTCCCCTAGCCCCTTCCGGACCCGAGCCCTGCGGATCCTCTTCATCGCCGACGTCGTCGGAGCCCCCGGGCGGGGGGCGGTCGAGACGCGTCTTCGCGGTCTCCGCGCCGAGCTCGGAGCGGACGCCTGCATCCTGAACGGTGAGAACCTCGCGGACGGGGTCGGCATCACGCCACGTCTTGCCGACCGGGTGCTCGCAGCCGGGGCGGATGTCATCACGCTCGGCAACCACGCCTTCCGGAGAGTGGAGATCGGGCCCTATCTCGAGTCGTCCGAGCGCGTCGTCCGCCCGGCAAACGCCTCCGCGCTGAGCCCCGGGCGCGGAATGACCGTCGTACCGGTCGAGAACGGCACTCGGCTCGCCGTCATCAACGTGCTCGGCTCGCTGTTCCTCCACCCCGCGAGCTCGATGTTCGAGATGATCGACGAGCTCGTCGAGACTGCGCTCCGCGAGACCCCGCTCGTGGTCGTCGACGTCCACGCCGAGGCGACGAGCGAGAAGGTCGCGCTCGCACGGTGGCTCGACGGGAAGGCGACGGCTGTCTTCGGTACGCACACGCACGTGCAGACCTCCGACGCACGCGTACTCCCGCTCGGGACGGCGTTCATCACGGACGCGGGAATGAGCGGCCCGCACGACTCGGTGATCGGCGTCGAGGTGGAGCTCGCCATCCGCCGGATGCGTACGGGCTTGCCCGTCCGTTTCGAGACAGCGCGGGGCGACGTGCGGATCGAGGGCGCCCTCGTCGACTGCGACGCGGAGACGGGCCGCGCGACCGCGATCGAGCCGGTGCGAGTGCTCATCTCGTAGCTGCGCCACTCCGACTAACGTCCGGACGTGCTCTACACACGCGAGGCGTTCGAACCTCTCACCGAGACGCCTTGGAACGAACGTGCAGCGCGCGACGCGATCCGCGACATCGTCGCCGACGCAGATGAGGCCATGCGCGGGCCGAGCCTGCTGTGGCGTGCAGACGAATGGGACGGGTGGCGGGCGACGAGCCCGATGAAGAACCTCTACGTCGGCGCCGCCGGCGTAATCTGGGCCCTCGACGCGCTGCGGCACCGCGGCTGCGCCGAGACGAAGCTCGACCTTCCGGCACTCGCCTTGCGCACGCTCGAGCTTCGCCGCGAGCGGCCGGACTTCATCAAGGTGGAGACGCAGCCCGAGCCGCGCGAGTCGGGACTCATGCTCGGCGAGACCGGGATCCTGCTCGTCGCCTGGCGGCTCGCTCCGAGCCGCGACCTCGAGGAGAGGTTGCTCGAACGAGTACGTGCGAACGTCGCGAACGAGGCGGACGAGCTCTTCTGGGGCACGCCCGGGACCCTGCATGCCGCGCAGGCGATGTACGAGGTGACGGGAAACGAGCTCTGGCGCCGGACGTGGCTCGAGAGCGCCGACGCACTGTGGGCTCGGCGCGGAGACGACGGGCTCTGGGTGCACCGGCTCTACGGCCGAGAGACGGTGGGCCTCAGCGCCTCGCATGGTCTCGCCGGCAACGTCGTCGCGCTTCTCCGCGGCGGGACGCTGCTCGGTCGGCCGCGCCGGAAGATTCTGATCCGCGACACGAATGCCGTCCTCGCGCGCACCGCACTGATCGAGGGCAATCGCGCCAATTGGCCGCACCGAGTGCGCCCCGAGCTCTACTACCCGGACGGTCAGATCCGTCTGCAGTGGTGCTCGGGCGGCAGCGGCATCATCGTCTCCACCTCAGACTTCCTCGACGAGGAGCTCCTGCTCGCGGGCGCCGAGCTCGTGTGGTCGGCCGGGCCGCACGGGCTCGAGAAGGGCCCGTGCCTCTGCCACGGGACCGCGGGGAACGGGTACGCGTTGCTCAAGGCGTTCGCGCGCACCGGCGACGAGCGCTGGCTCGCGCGGGCGCGCCGCTTCGCGATGCACGCCCTCGAGCAGGTCCGCCGGCTCCGCGAGGAGCGCGGCCGCGGCCGTTACTCGCTGTGGACCGGCGACGCGGGCGCGGCGCTCTTTGCCGCCGATTGCGTCGAGGCGAGGAGCGGGTATCCGGTACTCGACTCCTGGGAGTGGTGATCAGAGGGCGTCGCAGGCAGGAGGAGCCAGAGCATCACGAACGGAAACACCCACGGGAGGTAGAGGTAGAACCAGTGGGTGAGCGGGAGCTGGACGGCGACGAGCACGGCGGCCGTCAGCGCCGCGAGCTCGACCGGCCCCTTGCGGCGGGGGTAGAAGGCCGCGACGAGCGCGAGGCCGAGCGCGAGCAGGTCGAGCGCCGGCTTCGCAGCGGCGAGATCGGGTATCCCCTTCGCGTGGTACTGGCCCCAGTCCCAAAGCGAGAATGGCGAGTGCCGCTCGAATTGGTAGACGAGCGTGCGATCCCAGAAGGTGCGTAGCGCGCTCCAGAGGCTCGGCTCCAACAACACCACGGCGAGCGCAACCAGGCTCGCGGCGACGAACGCGATCGCGAAGCGGACGAGAGAACGGAGCCGGTAGCTCGGGTACGTCGCCCAGAGCGGCGCGAGCGGGAGCGCGCCGAACTTCGTCCAGCCAGCGAGGCCGACGGCTGCCCCGCGCGCCCACGGCGAGGAGACGAGCCAGAAGCCCCAGATGAGGAACACCGGCATGATCGCGTCGTTCGTGTTCGCATCGAGCGCGTAGGCGGTGAACGGATACGCCGCCCACGCGAAGGCCAGCGTCGCCGCGAGCCGCCCCCGCCCGAAGCGAAAGCCGACGAGAACGAGACCCAGCATCGCCAGCAGGTCGAAGGCGATGGCGGTCGCGTGCGCAGCGGGCAGCGTGTCCCACTTCCCGCCCCAGCCGAAGACGAGGTAGGCGGGGATGTAGGCGGCGTACGAGACGGGCCCGTAGGTGTCGCCGTGCTCGTTCGCCGACTCGCAGCGGCCGTTCGTCTGGATCCGGTCCCGGATGTCGCCTTCCGCGTCCTTCGGGCCGCAGGGCTTGAGGGTCCCGCGCTGCGGCATGTGCCCGTAGGGCGCCTCGCCGTCGACGATCCGGTTCGCGCCGATCACGCCCGCGTACCCGACGTCGATGACGCCGTACCTGCCCTCGACGTTCAGCCCGATCCGGAAGCCGGCGAGGAAGACCGCGGTCGCGGCGAGCGCCCAGACGGGCCAGGTGGGCCGGAGGGCTATGCCACGACGCCTGAAGCCCGCCCACGCGCTACGTGCCAGCAGGTACGCGAGCGGCGGATACACGAGCGGCACGCTGCGGAAGATCTCTCCGCGATTGAAGAAGGCGAGCGAGACCGAGAACGAGAGGAGCACGAGCAGGTCCAGGTTCCGAGCCGAGAGCGGCTTCCGGAAGTCGCAGAGTCCGATGAGGAAGAGGAGGCAGAACGAGAGCCAGACATAGGGCTTGAGGAGCGTCTTGCCGCCGAACGTGCCGGGCCTCCCACGGGCCATCTTCCAGGCGACCTGCGGTCCGGTCCAGGCCTCGGTCACGCGCCCGGTCAGGTCCTCGACACTGACGAGCGCGATCTCGCCCGCTTTCCCCGACCACGCCTTCACGGTCCAGATCCGGGCCACGGTGTCGAACGTGGCCTCGGTCTGCGCATGCGGCGGGTAGCGCCGTAGCCACGAGGCCACCTTCGGATTCGCAAGGGCGGCGCGCGTGGCCGAGCGTTCGCTCATCCTCGGAGCGTCGGCCTGTGCGCTCTGCGCGATCCCGGGCAGGCTGACGGCTGCGCTCGCGGGTGGGGAAAGGAGGAGCGCCGCGGCGAGCGCGACGAGCAACGCTGCGACTAGCGGCCGAACGACCAGAGCTTGTTACCGACGAAGTTGACCGGCGTCACGAGAACGATGGCGATGGCCTGCGCGGCCACCTTGTCGAGCCCGGCGTCGACGTAGAGCTGGAGGACGACGAGGTTCGCGGCCAGAGCCAGCGTCGAGACCACGAGAAACCTCATGCCCTGATACGCGTAGTGCCCCCGCTCCGCCCGGAACGTCCAGAGCCGGTTCCAGACGTAGTTGTTCGTGACCGCCACGAGGAAGGAGCAGATCGCCGCCGGGATGTAGTGGATCCCGAAACCCTTGAGGAGGAGCGTGTAGACGGCAAGGTTCACGGCATAGCCGGTCACCCCTACAGCACAGAACTTGAGCAGCTGCTCCCAGTTTCCCCGCCGACGGAGCGCCGCATTGACGCGCGCACGCGTGATCCCGGCCCTCACCTCCCCCGACGGATCCACCGCCGCCGAGAGTAGCCGAGTGCCCGGTTATGGCCACCCCCGATGAGGTCACCCGTCTCCGAAACCCTCTTCGCCCAGGAGCGGGACGAAACGGCACGGCACCGACCTCCGCTCGACGGGGCCTTCGCCGGTTTTGACCACGAGCACGAGGTCCTGCCCCCAGCGCGAGCCCTTCGGCAGGACGAGCCTCCCTCCCTCCGCCAGCTGGCCGTAGAGGTGTTCCGGAACCGTCGGCGCCGCAGCCGCAACCGCGATGCCGTCGAACGGCGCCTTCTCCGGTACGCCGAGCGAGCCGTCGCCGAGGCGCACGTCGACGTCGTCGTAGCCGGCCTCGGCGAGCGCGTCCTGCGCCTTCTCGACGAGCTCGGGCATGCGCTCGATCGTCGTCACCTCTGCGGCGAGCTCGGCCAGTACGGCCGCCTGGTACCCGGACCCGGTGCCCACGTCGAGGACGCTCTCCGATCCACCGAGCGAAAGGAGAGAGCAGATCACGCCCACGATGTAGGGCTGAGAGATCGTCTGGCCGTAGCCGATGGGCAGGGCGCCGTCCTCGTATGCGAGCTCTCGTGCGCTCGGCGGGACGAACAGCTCACGGGGAACCTTCCCCATCGCCGCGAGCACGCGCTCGTCGGAGACCCCGCGACGCCGGAGCTGGCGCTCGACCATCCGGCCGCGCGCAGCGAGCGTCTCAGAGGCCACGGTGGCCGGGCACGGACGACGTCACTTCGCGAGCGTCCGAAGCCCGGCAAAACGAGCGGCCTGGCGCCCGCGCATGCGGGCGGCGAGGACCGGCAGCGCGACCGCCGCGAGGTAGCCGACGAGAGGAATGAGGCTGAGGAGCGCAACGAGCGCCCCCGCCAGCCCGACGAAGGCGGCCAGTCCGAGCCGTGTCGCGCCCCGACGGGTGGCGCCGATGACGACCGCGGCGGCGGAGAGCGCGCCGAGGAAGCCGCCGATTCCCCCCGCGATCGTCTCTGCGGTGTCCCCGATGAGGAGCCCGACGAGTGCTCCGGTCGCCGCACCCGCCACCAACGCGGTCGCGAGACCGGCGGAGTTCATGCCGAGGAGTGCGGAGAGTACGACGCCGACTCCGAGACCGAGACCCAACGAGAGGCCGATCGTGTACCAGGCTCCCACGCGGCCAGTGTAGTGCTCGATCTACGTGTACCCCGACTCCAGCCGTGCGATCACCGCAAGCCCGAACTCCGCGGCCCGTGCACCGTCGACGACTCGGTGGTCGAAGGTGACGGCGACGTGACCCGTCTTCCGGACGACGATCTCATCGTCGCGCACGACCGCGCGCGGCGCGATCCTCCCCACGCTCAGGATGGCGACTTCGGGATGGTTCACGATCGGGGTCTGAAAGAGCCCGGCGAGCTTGCCCGCGCTCGTGACCGTGAACGTCGAGCCGCGCATTTCCTCCGCGCTCAGGCTGCCGGACCGTGCGCCGTCCGCGAGCCGTCGCACCTCGGCGTCGATCTCGGCGACGCTCTTCGCATCGCACTCGCGTACGACCGGCACCACCAGCCCCTGCTCGGTCTGCACGGCGACGCCGATGTCGTAACGGTCGAGGTACACGATCGCGTCGTCCTCGAGACGTGCGTTCAGCTCCGGAAAATCGGAGAGCGCAGCAGCGCAGGCCTGGACCACCGTGGCGACGAGCAGTTCGAGGTCGATCGCTTCGAAGTCGCACTCCTCGACCCAGGTCACGGGCGCAACCTCGCGATGGGCGCGGGACATGTGCTCGGCGATCACGCGCCGGATCCCGCGCAACGGAACCCGCCGCCCCTCTTCCTCGTGACGATACGTCACAAGGTCGGAGTCCGAGTCCTGCCTCGCTGCTGCGCCGCGCACGTCGGCCTCGGTGATGCGGCCGCTGGGACCAGTGCCGCTCACCGAGACGAGATCGACTCCGAGCTCCTCGGCGATCCGCCGCACGAGCGGCGTCGCCTGGACCCGGCCCGTCGCCGAGACGCTCACGACCTGTGGCTCCCCACCTTGTGACCTATCGTCACTTGGTAGGTCTGATCCACGCGCGTCGAGCGCCTCGCCCGCGTCGCCGATCACGACGAGCGGAGCGCCCACCGGAGCGACCTCGCCCTCCGCCACGAGGATCCTCAGGACCGTGCCCTCGTACGGCGACGGGATCTCGACCGTCGCCTTGTCGGTCTGGATCTCGACGAGCGGGTCGTCCTCCCGTACCTCGCTCCCTTCGGCGACGAGCCAGCGCGCGACCTCGCCCTCCGTCAGTCCTTCGCCGAGATCCGGGAGCCGGAATTCGCGTGCCACGGTCAGGAGTTTGTCGGGAAGGCGAGAGCATCGTGCGGAAGGAGCGCGTGGACACCCTGGACCTCGTTCACGACCTGCGTGATCCGGAAGTCGACGACGAGGCTCGCGAGGGCGAGCGCATCGGCTCGCCCCACGTCGTGCTCGCGTCCCATGAGCTCGAGCATCGCGTCGAGCGCAATCGAGGCCGCCTCGTCGAGATCTTCGTGGAAGCCGAAGGTCGCCCAGGCCTCGGGCGTCCAGGCGATCGGGGTGCCGACATCGAGCTCGCTGAGTCGTAGGGTCAGCTCACCCCGCTCGAGCGGGCATTCGATCGCGAGCTGTGAGACCTCACCGTCTCCCTGGCGCGCGTGGCAGTCGCCCGCCGAGAAGAGCGCTCCGTCGACCGGGACGGGAAGGTAGAGCCGCGTGCCCTCGACGAGCTCCTTGCAGTCGATGTTGCCGCCCCAGATCCGCGGCGGAGTGGTCGAGTGCATCCCGTGCTCGGGCGGCGGCATCCCGAGGACACCGAGAAACGGGCGGAGGGCGAGCTCGCGGCCTCGATCGTCGCGACCGGTCCCGGACGTTGCATCCAGCTCCCAGTGAAGGTACACGCCTCCGGTCGTGAGACCGAGACGCTCGTTCAGCGGTGTCGACCAGTCGCCTGCCCCACACCAGCCCCAGGCTCCGGGAACGACCCGGTCGACCGAGACCTCGAGCGTCCGCCCCGCCGTCGCGTCACGAACCTCGACCGGCCCGATCAGCGCATGGCCGGCGTCGAGCTCCGGGTCCCGCGGCTCGTATTTGGTCCCCGGCTCGACGTTCCAGCCAGAGTCGAGGCAGGCGAAGGCGATCGTGTCACCCGAGTCGATCGTCACGACGGGTTCGAGATCGCGCGAGAAGTGGCCGTGGAGCGTCCGCCGCTCGAGGGGAATCTCGTGCAGCGTCACGAAGCGAGCAACCGGCGGGCCGCGTCCACCACACGCTCGACCGAGGGCATGTACGCATCCTCGAGCTGCCAGTAGGGATAGGGCACGTCGTAGCCCGTGACGCGCAGGACCGGTCCGTGCAGGTCGTAGATCGCCTTCTCGGCCAGACCCGCGGCCACCTCTGCGGCGAAGCCGCACGTCCGGGGAGCCTCCTGCACGACGACGACCCGGCCGGTCTTGGCCGCGCTCGCGAGCAGCGCGTCCTCGTCGAGAGGCTTCAGCGAGCGAAGGTCGAGCACCTCGGCGCTCGCCTCGGGCGAGAGCTCGTCGGCAGCTCGCTCGGCGAGCGGGACCATTGCGCCGTACGCGACGAGAGTGAGATCGCTTCCCTCGCGTACGACGTGCGCCGTGCCGAGCGGGACGACGTGCTCCCCCTCGGGAACCTCCCCGCGCGAGGTGCGGTAGATCAGCTTGGGCTCGAGTACGACGACCGGATCGGGATCGCGGATCGCCGCCGCGAGCAGGCCCTTGGCGTCGGCCGGGTTCGAGGGGATCGCGACCTTCACTCCCGGCGTGTGCACGTAGTACGTCTCGGGCGAGTCGTCGTGCAGCTCCGGCGCGCGCACCCCGCCGCCGTAGGGCATGCGGACGACGAGGGGGAACGACATCTTGCCGCGCGTTCTCCAGCGGTAGCGGCCGACGTGGTTGATGAGCTGGTCGAGCGCCGGGTAGCTGAACGCGTCGTACTGCATCTCGCATACGGGACGCCAGCCGGCCATGCAGAGCCCGACCGCCGTCCCGAGGATGCCCGCCTCGGCCAGCGGCGTGTCGACACAGCGCTCGGCGCCGAACCGCTTCTGCAACCCCACAGTCGCACGGAAGACGCCGCCGAGCTTGCCCACGTCCTCGCCCAGGACCAGGACCGAGGGATCGCGCTCGAGCTCGACGTGCAACGCGTCGTTCACCGCCTCGACGAGGAGGAGCTCACCCACCCAGAATCCTTCGTAGCTCCGCGAGGTCGCGGGCGAACGAGCTCGGCGGCTCCGCATAAGCATGCTCGAACACGAGCGCGGGATCCTCGGGCGGCTCGGCTTCCGCCTGGGCGATGCCTGCGCGCATGACCTCCAGGGCCTCGCTCCTAGTCTCCTCGACCTGTGTCGCGCCGAGGATGCCGAGTCGCCCGAGGTAGCGCTCGTAGCGGCCCACGCACTCGTTCTCCTTCTCTTCGGCGACTCGCTCCTCGTCGATGTAGAGCGAAGGGTCGTCGGCAGTCGCGTGGGGCGCCGTCCGATAGGTGACCGCCTCGATGAACGTCGGACCGTCTCCGGCGCGGGCGTGCTCGACTGCCTCGCGAGTCGCTTCGTACACGGCGAGGACGTCACCGCCGTCCACGCGGACTCCGGGCATCCCGTAACCGCTCGCCTTGTCGGCGAGCGTCTCGGCGGCGGACTGGGCCTCGACAGGGGTCGAGATCGCCCAGCGGTTGTTGTTGCAGAAGAGGATCACGGGCGCCTTCATGACTCCCGCGAAGGTCGCGCCCTCGTGGAACGACCCCTCCGAGGTCGCTCCGTCGCCGAAGTACACGATCGCGAGCCGATCCTCGCCCTTGAGCGCGGAGCCCCATGCGAACCCGACCGCGTGTGGGACGTGGGTCGCGATCGGGACGCAGATCGAGGCCACGTTGTAGTCCTCCGGGTTCCACCAGCCCGCGGGATGACCTCGCCACCACGAGAGCACCGTCGAGGCCGGCATGCCACGCAGGATTCCGATCGCCGACTCCCGATAGCTCGGAAAGATCCAGTCGCGCTCCTCAAGCGCGAGCTCCGAGCCCGCCTGCATGGCCTCGTGGTTCCAGAAGATCGCGTAGGTGCCGATGCGCCCCTGCCGGTGGTAGACGAGCGACCGCTCGTCGTACGTACGCAGGAGAACGAGCCGCCGGTAGAGGTCCAGGTGCTGCTCCGGCGTAAGCGCGACCTCGCCGTCCGGGAGCGCCCGACCGTCGCCGATGACGCGGCGCAGTCCTCCTTCGGCGGGGAGAACCCGGCTCATCGCGGCGAGTCTAGATGGTCGAGGGGAACCCCCTCCCGGCGCGCGGTGTACGAGGGGTGACTCGAACAGGAGGTCACGATGAAGCGCCTCGTCCTCGCCGCCGCGGCTTCTGCGCTCGCGGCTCTGGTCGTACCGACAGCGTCCCTCGCCAAGGGCGCCAGCGAAGCGACGATCAGCGGTCCCGGACTCGGCGACGGCATCAAGCTCGCCGGCGAGGAAGCGTCCGGGGGAGGAACGCTAATGCTGCTCGCGGAGTACGCGGGCTTCTTCCCCGCGCTCTTCCAGACCTCCCCGAACCCGATGCTCACCGAGCGGCCGAAAGGCTCCCTCGGTCCCCGGTACCGCATCACGTACGCGATGCCGGGCCCGGACGCAGTCGTGAACCAGCTGCGTCAGGACCTCTACCCGTATGCGACGCCTGAACCCGTCACGTACATGAAACCGGGCCAGGCGTACTTCGGAAGCGAGAAGACCGTCGGCGGCTGGTACATCTCTGGGCCGAGCCTAAAGAACCAACTCGTCCGCTTGGGGCTCCCGGAGACCCCTCCTGCCGGCAATGGCTTCGACGCGCCGTGGCCGATCCTCGCATTCGCAGCGTTCGCCGCAGCCGGCGCCACCGTGATCGTGGCGGTTCGCATCCGACGCCGGCCGCGACCCGCGACTGCCTGACCACCCCGCGGGACGAGGGCCCTGGAGCCCCGCTACACGAGCACGGCCACCGCGTCCCGCTCCGCCTCGAACACCGCCTCCGAGACGTCCCCTAGATCCTCGCCGTCGGCCTGCAGCGGCAACGGCCGGTCGCAGGCAACCTCCAGGCGATCGGCGTCGTGGACGTACACGAGGTCGCGTGCTCGCGAGCGGTCCCCACCGGAGAAGCCGTAGGAGAGGATGCGCGGGAGTGTTCGCGCCCGCAGCCTGACCGGAGCGACGAGGTCGAGCCCTGCGTCGAAGCTCGCGCTCGGCGACACCTGCACCGGGAAGCGGCCCGCGTAGCTGTACGCGGAGCAGTTGGCGACGAGCGCGAACGCGGCTCGCCCGTGATCCTTCACCTCGAGTGCCGGATCGAGCCGAAAGCGGTGCCTGGCGAGTGTGCGCACGCCGGTCCAGCCGAACGTCACGTCGCCGGGCCGGCGCCCGTCCGGCTTGCGGCCGAGAGCGTCGACTGCGCGCACGATCTCCGCGTCGAGTCCGACCCCCGCGCCGAACCCGAAGCGATGCCCGTTCACCAGCCCGAGCCCGATCCGCCGCTCCATGCCGGCGGCCAGCCGTCGTGCGCACTCGACGGGATCGCGCGGGAGGCCGAGCGCCCGCGGGAGCACGCTCGTCCCACCGCCCGGAATGAGCCCGACGGGCGTGCGCGAGTCGATTCCGTTCAGCACCTCGTTGAACGTCCCGTCGCCGCCGTAGACGTAGACCGCCCCGACCGTGGACGACACCTCGCGGGCGATCTCGGTCGCCTGGCCGCGACGGGTCGTGACCCTCACGACGGTTGCGCTCGGAAGAGCCACGCGCACGGCTGCGAGCAGTTCCTCCGTGACTCCGGTCGCAAACGGGTTGACGATCAGGATCCTGCTCATAGGCCAACCTCTGTTGGCCTATGAGCGTGGAGGGGCGTGGGGAACGGGGACGTTCTCCACGTCTCCAGAAGAAGGGGGATAGACTGGTTCTTTGCAAGACCGGAATTCGCTCGCGCGAATTCCGGTCGCAGAAAGACGTGGGGAAACATGGTTTTCCCGATGAACCTGAGACGGAGGTGAGCGTTGCTCACGCCGGTGTCGCGTAGCCGCGGATCCCGTCGACGAGGATCGCGGTGAAGCGGTCCGCGAGCTCGTCCGTTTCCCTCTCAGGCGTCAGCCACGTGTAGGCCCAGTTGGCGGCGGAGAGCACGAGCAGCGCAGCGGTCGCCGCGTCGAGGTCGGGCCGCAGCTCGCCCGCTTCGACGCCTTCGCGGAAGAGGGCGCGGAAGCGCTCCTCGTACCGGCGGCGCTCGGCGACGATCTCGGCGCGGTACGTATCGTCGAGATAGCGCCACTCGCGCGTGAACACCGTCGCCACGTCGAGCTGCTCGACGACGACCCGAAGGTGCCCACGGAGCGCGAGCCGAATGCGCTCGACCGCCGAGGCGTCCTCCGGCACGGCGTCGAGCGCAGCATGGAAGGCGTCGGCGCCTGCGCGCATCGTCTCGAAGAGGAGCTGCTGCTTCGACCCGGTGTGCGAGTAGAGAGAGCCCTTCTGCACGCCGAGCGCCTCCGCGAGGTCGCCCATCGACGTTCCGTGGAACCCTCGCTCGGCGAAGAGCCGTGCCGCAGCGCGGGTGAGGTCGTCCCGCCTCGTCGCCATATACTGGATGCTAACGACCGTTCGGTAGGGAGGCGTCGTGGATACCCGAACCCAGGAGTTTCTCGAGTACGTGCAGGACGGGGGCCAGGTCGAGACAGGCGACTGGATGCCGGACGAGTACCGCTCCAAGCTCGTCAAGTTCATCGAGATGCACGCGAACTCGGAGCTGATGGGCGTCCTGCCCGAGCGCGACTGGATCCTCCGCGCGCCGACGCTGCAACGGAAGCTGGCGCTGACCGCGAAGATCCAGGACGAGGTCGGGCACGCGCAGCTCATCTACCGCGTCGTCGCCGATCTGGGAAAGCCGCGAAACGCCTGCCTCGACGACCTCGTGTCGGGGAGGGCCAAGTTCCACAACGTCTTCCACTACCCGACGAAGACGTGGGGAGACGTCGGGGTCATCGCGTGGCTCGTGGACGCCGCGGCGATCGTCTCCCAGAAGGCGCTGCTCAAGTGCTCGTACGCGCCGTACGCGCGGATCATGAAGAAGATCTGCTGGGAGGAGTCGTTCCACATCCTGCACGGCCGCGACGTGATCCTCGCGCTCGTCACGGGGACGCAGGAGCAGTTCGAGCTCGTGCAGGAGGCGCTCGACCGCTGGTGGGAGCCGCTCATGCACTTCCACGGCAACCAGATCCCGCCGGACGAGGACCCGATGTTCGTCTGGCGCATCAAGAGCCAGGCGAACGAGGACGCGCGACAGCAGTTCCTCGACGGCTACGTGCCCCAGATCCGGGAGCTCGGGCTCGAGATCCCGGACTCGGCGCTGCGCAAGGACGAGGAGAGTGGCCGCTGGCTCTATACCGAGCCCGACTGGGAGAAGTTGCGAGCCGTCGTCACCGGCCACGGTCCGGCGTCGCAGGAGCGGCTCGACTTCCGGCGGCTGTCTCGCGAGCAGGTCGCGTGGGTCGAGCAGGTCGTCCTCGCGGAAGCCGCGTGATTTTCGAAGTCTTCAGACGAGAGCGCAAGGGCCAGCCTTTCCAGCACGCGGGCTCGATCGACGCGCCCGACGAGCACTTCGCGGACGTCTACGCCCGCGAGCAGTACGGACGGCGGCAGGAGTCCGTGGCGCTCTGGCTCGTCCCGCGGAACGCCCTGCACGAGATCGACGACTTCCCTGACGAGTTCGACCTGAAGTACCGTCGCGTCGACGGGTACTCGATCAAGACCCGGCTGCGCGAGGCCCGCGACCGTGCGGGAACCCTCGAAAGCGCCGCGGGGGAAGCATGAGCGACCGCTCGGACCTGTTGCTCGCGATCGCCGACGACGAGCTCTTCCTCGGCTGGCGAAACTCGGAGTGGACGGGGATCGCCCCGTTCCTGGAGGAGGACGTCGCCTTCTCGTCCATCGCCCAGAACGAGATCGGGCATGCCCGAGCGCTCTACGAGCTCGCCGCCCGGGAGCTCGATACGACCGCGGACGAGCTCGCCTTCGACCGCGACGCCGACGAGTACAGGTGCGCACCGCTCGTCCAGCTTCGGCGACTGGAGTGGGCTCGGACGATCGCGAGGCACTGGCTCTACGAGACCGCCGACGAGATCCGCCTCGCCATCCTGAAGGCATCCGACGACTCGGAGATCGCGGGCATCGCCTCCAAGATCGACCGCGAGGAGGCCTACCACCGCATGCACGCGGAGATGTGGGTGGAACGGCTTCTCGCGACGGGCGAGGGCCGAGGTCGGTTCAACGAGGCGGTCGACGAGCTCTGGCCGTACGCGCTCGGCGTCCTCGACGATGCGCTTCGCCCGGAGCTCCGAGAGAGAGTCGAGGAGCGCCTGGGACGGAAGCTCCCGGACGTCGAGCCAGTCCCTCGCGGCCGGCACGAGACCGAGCTCCGGCAGCTCTGGGAGGAGATGACGATGGTGCGGCGCTCGGCGCCCACAGGCGCCCGCTGGTGACGACGGACGAGGTCTGGTCCGCGCTCGCGGAGATTCCGGATCCCGAGATCCCGGCGATCTCGCTCGTCGACCTGGGGGTCGTCAAGAGCGTCGAGATCGAGGGAGAGCGCGTCCGGATCGAGCTCACTCCGACCTTCATCGGCTGCCCAGCACTCGAGCGTATGCAGGCCGAGATGGCGACTGCGGTCGAGGAGCTCGGCGGCGAGCCGGAGATCGACGTCGTCCTCGACGACTCGTGGTCGACAGACCGCATCACGGCCGAGGGACGCGAGAAGCTGCGGGCCGCCGGCTTTGCGCCGCCGTCTCCGCGAGCTGCAGGAGCGACCACGCTGCTCGAGCTCCAGCGTGGCGTCTTCCGCTGCCCCTATTGCGGCTCGGCCGACACGACGCTCGAGAACATCTTCGGGCCGACCCCGTGCCGTTCCATCCGCTACTGCAACGCGTGCCGGCAGCCGTTCGAGCAGTTCAAGACACTCTGAGCAGATTCCGCAGAGGGTCGCGTGGCTAGAGTGCGGCCGTGACGGTCGAGATCTTCTACTGCCCCACCTGAAGCGGGTATGACACGAGGGCTGCGAGTCTCGCCGCCGAGATCACGAAGAAGCTGGGAATCGAGACGAGGCCGATTCCCGGAGGCAGGGGGCAGTTCGACGTCCTCGCCGACGGGCGCGTGCTCTTCTCGAAGCACGCGCGCAGTGCGCAAGATCCGAATCTGCTCGCGCAGATTCCGAGCGCGCGAAAACCCCTAAAGATGGCCGCTTCGCGGCCTTGTCGCCGCGCTCCCACAGCGAGCACGCAGTGCGCAAGATCCGAATCTGCTCGCGCAGATTCCGAGCGCGCGAAAACTCCTAAAGACGGCCCGCTTTCGGCCTTGTCGCTGCGTTCTCACGGCAAGCGCGCGCTCTTCTATCCGTTGTCGCCTTCGTTGCCGTGGCCCTTGGCCTTGCCCTTGCCGTGTCCGGGCTTCCCTCCGACGCACGCACTCTCAGCGCGCCGCCGCAGATCGTCGATCGCGCCGCGCTTACCCTGAATCGCCTGCGAGCGTGCGAGCAGCGCAAGGACGCCGTCGCATCTGCCGAGGGCAAACCGCGTGTACGCGAGGTTGTAGTCGGCGTAGGCTTCGTCGAGCGTCCGGGAGCCGTTGAGGTCGTGCACGGCCCGCGTGAGGAGCGGTAGGGCGCCCTGGTAGTCGCCGACCTGCATCCGTGCGAACCCCTCGCGATTCAGCTCGGCCCCCTCTCCGGTCGAGGCGGGAGTCGTGCTGACACCGCCGGTCGTCGTCACCACGGTTCTCACGTGCGTGACCGTTCGCTCGGCCGCACCTCCTCCTCCCCCTCCTCCTGCGACGCCGAGGAGAGCGGCTCCGGCGAGCCCGGCGAGCGCGAGACCGAGAGCTGCCCCCGCGTACGCGAGATTTCGTCGCGACCAGCGGGAATGCCTGTGAATCCGGATCTGAGGAGGCTCCGCCAGGACCACGGTCGGAGGCACAGCGTCGTCGAAGGCAGAGCGGAGCTCGTGAACGAGCTCCTTCGCGCTTGCAGGTCGGGTAGGCGGGTCCTTCGCGAGCGCGCTCGAGAAGACGGCGTCGGTCCCGGGGGGGAGATCCGGCGCAATCCGCTCGGCACTCGGCACTTCCGCGTTCAGATGCCCGAACGCCTCGGTCACCGGCGTGTCGGCCGCGAACGGCCGGCGACCGGTGAGGAGCTCGAAGGCGACGACGCCGAGCGCGTAGCGGTCGCTCGCCGGTGTCGCAAGCTCGCCGCGCGCCTGCTCCGGCGACAGGTAGCCCGCGGTGCCGAGCACCGTGCCAGGGAGCGTCAGCGTGTCCATCCCCGTCGCAGAAGCGATGCCGAAGTCGGAGACGCGTACGACGCCGTCCTTGTCGAGCAGCAGGTTGGCCGGCTTCACGTCCCTGTGCACCACCCCCTGGCGGTGGGCAGCGTCGAGCGCGGCGGCCGCCTGGTCGAGCCAGTCGAGCGCTTGCGGCGCGTCCACTCGACCCTTGCGCAGCTCGTCGTGGACGGTTCCACCGTCCAGGTACTCCATGACGATGAACGGGCGCCCGTCGTGCTCCCCGACGTCGAACACGGTGATGACGTATGGCTCGCCCGAGAGCCTCGCGGCGGCGAGAGCCTCGCGTGTGAAGCGTGCACGCACATCCGGATCGCGGGAGTGGCGCTCTGCGAGCAGCTTGATCGCCACCGTGCGCCCGAGCGTCGTGTCGGTTGCCCGGTAGACCTCCCCCATACCGCCACGCGCGACGAGCGTCGGCGAGGCGTACCTCGTCGGAAGAACGTCGCCTTCGATCCGGCTAGTGATATCGGACCCGTACCCGAAGCCGTTCGTTTCGAAGCGCGTTCTCCCGGCTAGCGCAGGAGAAATCCCTCGCCCAGGGGGTCGTCGGGGTCGAGCTCGAAGACGTGCTCTCCCGTTCGGTGCGCGCTCCCCTCGACCTCGGTGACGACCGCCGGCACCCCCGCGACCTCCGCCGAGCCGACGACGCGCCCCCGGAATTCGGAACCGACAATGCTGCGGTGCACGAGCTCCTCCCCGCGCGGCAAGCGCCGCGCGGCGTCGAGAAGGGCGAGCCTCGCCGAGGTCCCGCTTCCGCAGGGCGAACGGTCGACCTCGCCGTCGGCGAAGACGGTGACGTTCCTCTGCGCGAACGGGTCATCGCTCTCGTGCTGCCAGAAGACGACGCCGTAGACGTCGCGGAGCTCCGGCTCCTCCGGATGCACGATCTCGTGCTCCCGCTCGAGCGCGTGCTTGATCTTCCGCCCGAGGTCGACGAGCCTGGGCAGCTCGCCCGGCTCGACCCGTTCCTCGAGGCAGGCGTAGAACGCGCCCCCGAACGCCACGTCGACCGTCCTTCCGGCTGCCGTCAAGCCGGTTGCCGAGACGAACGCGGGCACGTTGCGGAAGCGCACCGACCGGACGCGGCCCGACTCGACCCGCGCCCAGGTCTCGAGTCGGCCCGAGGGAACATCGACGACGACGCGGGTCTCGCCCTCACATCGCTCCACGAGGCCCTCGTCGAGCGCCCAGGTCACGAGCGCGATCGTCCCGTGGCCACACGCCGTCGAGTAGCCGGCGTTGTGGAAGAAGACGACACCGAGGTCGGCTTCGTCGTTCGAGGGAGCGACGACGAAGCAGCCGTACATGTCCGCATGGCCGCGCGGCTCGTAGACGAGCAGGCGGCGAACGTGGTCGAGCCGCTCGAGGGCGTTCCGCCGCTTGTCGAGGATCGTCTCGCCCGTGGGCGGCTCCACTCCTCCCGTGACGATCCGGAACGGCTCCCCGCCCGTGTGGTAGTCGACCGCGCTGATTGGACCTCCGGTGTCAGACACCGGGTCTCTGTGACAGAACGGCGCCAAGAGGATGCCAGTCGATCCTCAGGCAAAACGCTCGGTCAGCCCCAAGAACGGCCAAGGGCCAGGACTGTCCTGGACGGTCTCCGCCCGAAATCGTGCATGTGGTGTCTGACACCGGCGTCAGCGGCCGCGGAACTCGGGCGGACGCTTGTCGAGGAAGGCCTGCACGCCCTCGCGGAAGTCGTCGCTCTGCGTCGCCGCTTGCTGCAGATCGGCCTCGAGCTCGAGCTGCCGGTCGAGCGTGGGCGCGGTTGCGGCGCGGTCGAAGAGGCGCTTCGTCAGGCCGACGCCACGCGTGGGAAGAGCCGCGTACCACTCGCCGAGCTCACGGACTCGTTCGCCGAAGCTTTCCGCGGGGACGAGCTCGGACACGAGCCCGCACTCGAGCGCCTCCTGCGCGCTCAGCCGACGATTCGACACCATCCACTCGAACGCCCGCCCTCCGAGGAGGCGGTGGACGAAGAGCGAGCCGCCTGAATCCGGAACGAGCCCGATGCCGATGAAGCCCGGCACGAACGTCGCTTCCTCCGACGCGATTCGGACGTCGCACGCGCACGCGAGCGAGAGTCCCGCTCCGGCCGCGGGCCCGTTGACGGCCGCGAGAACCGGCTTCTCGAGAGCCCGAAGCGCCCGAATGTTGGGGTGGTAGGTCTCTTCGAGCCGCTCCTTGATGCTCCCCGAGATCTGCTGGAACTCCTTGAGATCCTGGCCCGCGCAGAACCCACGACCTGCGCCGGTGACGACCACCGCTCGGATCTCGGGCTCGGCCGCCTCGGCGAGCGCGTCCGCGAGGCCCGCGTGCAGCTCCCGGTTGAACGCGTTGTAGACCTCGGGCCGGTTGAGCGTGATCGTCAGAACCGGTCCCGCGCGCTCGGTCAGGACCAGTGGCACGACGCGAGCGTACTCGACTGCTACCGCCGCGGTCGCCAGAGGAACGCGACCACCGTCAGCGCGATGAGCGAGGCAATGGCGATGCGGGTGACGTCGACCGTCGGCTCGAACCGGACGTGCCCGTCCTCGATCACGTAGACGCCGACCGAGCGTGCCTGGAGGCCGAAACCGCCGCCTCCATTCGAGCGCTCGTCGCTCCCTCCGCCGCCCCCGCCGCGTACGGCCGCAGCGGGAACGAGGACGACGCCGTCGCGCTCGATCGGGTCTCCGTAAACCCGCTTCGCCGCGAGCGCGTCATGCACGCCTTTGACCATCTCGTCGACGTTCATCGCTTCCTCCTTCCAGGAACGCGCGTATGGCTCCCTGCGCCTCGTCGCCGAGCATCGAAAGGGCGAGCCAGTCGCGAGCATGCCCGACGGTCTGGTGCCATGCGAGGTCGCGCCACACGTTGAGCTGCTGCTTCGCGTAGCGCGTCGTCTGCGGAAGCTTCACGGCCAGCTTCGCCACCCACTCGTCGACGACACCGTCGAGGTCGGCCTCCGGGACGGCACGGTTGACGAGACCCCACTCGGCGGCCTGGGACGCCGGGATCTCGTCGCCGAGAAGGACGGTCTCACGGGCACGGCGGTCCCCGACCATGAGCTGCAGCCACTGCGTCGCGCCTCCGGCCGGAACCGAGCCGTGCTCGAGGCCGACGTGGCGGATGAACGCAGACTCGACGATCACGGCCAGGTCGCAGGCCATCTGCAGCTCGTTTCCCCCTCCGACCGCGACGCCGTTGATCCGGGCGATCGTCGGCTTCCCGATCTCGCGCAGCCGGTCGTGTGCGTCCTTGAACGCGCCGAACCACTTCCAGTACTCGGTCGGCCTTCCGAGGTAGTCCTTCTCCCACGAGCGCAGGTCGGCGCCGGCGCAGAACGAGCGCCCTGTGCCCGTGAGCACTACCGCGCGGATCTCGTCGTCCCAGGACGCGTCTTCGCAGGCCCGCGCGATCTCGCGCAACATCCGGAAGTCGAACGCGTTCAGCACGTCCGGCCGGTTGAGCCGCACGGTCGCCCGGGGCGGGCTCTTCTCGTACACGATCGCCTCGAACCCGAGCTCGGAGGGATCGCGAGGCCGCGGGTGCGTCGGCTCCGCCATCAACCCGCCACGTCGGCGAAGTGCACGTGCATCGGAATGCCCATCTCCATCGCGTCGGTCCCAGTCCTCGAGAACTCCGGTGTCCGGGCCGCGGTCTGGAAGGAGTCGAGGTCCGGGAACTCCCACTCGGCGTAGTAGCGGTAGCGCGGCTCTCCCGTCGGCGCGCCGAACACCTTGCCGTGCCGGAACATGCCGCCCTCGACCTGCCGACAGAGCTCGGCGTGCTGCTCGTATCGCTCCCGGTCGGGCTCTTGCTCGTAGAGGACGAAGACTCGGATCACGTCACCGCTCCCTTCCGCTCGACGAGAGGTGAGCGTATAGCGTCACCTTCGTGAGCTGGAGCGGTGCCACCGCGCTTCTCGCCTTCTCCGCCGGGCTCGGGGGGGCGACTCAGATCGCGGTGCAGGGACGTCTCGGCGACCGTGTCGGCACTCTCGAAGCGGTGGCGACGGCCGCTGTCGTCGGCACGACCATCGCGCTCGCCATGCTCCTCGTCGCACGCGGTTCCCTCGGCGGCATCGGCGCCGCGGTCTCGGGGCCCAAGTGGCAGCTCCTAGGCGGCGTGATGAGCGTGTTCATCGTCCTCACGATCACGGTCTCCGGACCGCGCATCGGCGTCGTCGCAACGACGGCATTCCTCATCGCCGCGCAGCTCTCCTTCGCGACGGTGATCGATCGGTACGGGTGGTTCGGCGTGAAGGAGGTGCCCGTCTCCTGGCCGCGCGTACTCGGCATTGCCCTCTTGCTGACGGGCGCAGCACTCACGCTACGGCGATGACCGCACTCTTGCAGGACGTCGAGCCGCAGCTCGTGTGGCAGCACTTCCTCGAATTGACGCGCATCCCGAGGCCGTCGAAGCAGGAGCAGGCAGCGCGGGCTTACGTTCTCGGCTGGGCCGAGGCTCGGGGCTTCGGGTCCACGGTCGACGAGGCGGGGAACGTCGTCGTGCAGGTACCGGCGTCGGACGGGCGCGAACTGGCTCCCACGATCGTCCTCCAGTCCCACCTGGACATGGTGTGCGAGCGGGATCCATCGAGCCCGAACGACCCCCGCGAGGGAAGGATCGAGGTAGTCCTCGAGAACGGTTGGGTCGCCGCGGACGGGACGACGCTCGGCGCCGACGACGGGATCGGCGCCGCTGCCGCGCTGGCCGCCGCGCAGGACCAGCACGTGACACACGGGCTCCTCGAGCTGCTCTTCACCGTCTCCGAGGAGCAGGGGCTCGAAGGTGTGAAGGCTCTCGATCCCGCGCTCGTCACCGGTCGGCTGCTCGTGAATCTCGACGGCGACGAGGAAGGCATCACCGTCGGCTGCGCCGGAAGCGTCCAGACCTTCGTCCGTAGGCGCTTCGAGCACCAGGTCGCGCAGGAGCCCGGGCTCGAGGTGCGTCTCTCCGGAGCGCGTGGCGGACACTCGGGAGGAGACATCGCGAGCGGCCGCGTCAACGCCAACAAGGCACTCGGCTGGATCCTCGCGAGCGCGATCGAGCGCGTCCCCTTCCGTGTCGCCCGGCTCGAAGGCGGTGTCAGCCGGAACGCGATCCCGCGTGAGGCGCGAGCCGTGGTCACGCTGCTCGATCACGATCTCGACACGTTTCGGGCAGCGGCTCTGGCCGAGCACGAGGCCCTCCGCGAGGAGCTCGGCGCGGTCGAGCCGGATCTCGTGCTCGCAGTCGAGAGTTGCGACGTCCGGTCGACGGCGGGCGACGAGGCGACCGCCGCTCTCGTCGATCTCTTGGTGACGATCCCGACCGGCGTCGTCGCGGCGGCACCGGATCGACCCGACGTCGTCGAGACGAGCACGAGTCTCAACGTCGTGCAGACGGAGGGCGACATCGTGACGTTCGCTTCGATGACGCGCAGCGCCAGCGCGGCCGCGCTCGACGAGGTCGCCGCGGATATCCGGCGGATCGCCTCCGACGCGGGCGCCGAGATGGAGCTCGTACGCTCCTACCCGCCGTGGGAACCGGATCTCGAGGCGCATCTCCTCGGAGTCGCCCGCAGGACCTGGAGGCGACTGTTCGGGTCCGATCCCGAGCTGACCACTGTGCACGGAGGGCTCGAGTGCGCGATCCTCGGCGAGAAGCTCCCGGGGATCGAGATGATCTCGATCGGCCCCGAGATCGAGGGACCGCACGCGCCGGGCGAGCGAGTCAGCGTCGTCAGCACGCAGACGCTCTATCGCCTGCTGGGCGCACTGCTCGACGACCTCTCGCGCTAGCAACGGGTTACGCTCCGCGGGTGCCCGAGCTACCGCTGAGGGGCGGCTGCATGTGCGGGGGAGTCCGGTTCGAGGTGACCGAGGCACCCGCCCACGCGGGCTACTGCCACTGCCGGCGCTGCCAGCGGCGCACAGGAACGGCAGCTTCGATCTCGGCCAGGATCGGGCCCGGCTCGCTCCGGATTCTGGAGGGCGAGGAGCTGATCAAGGCGTACGAGCCCGAGGACGGCTTCCACAAGCTCTTCTGCTCCGTGTGCGGCTCTGCGCTCTGGAGCAGGCATCCGACGGACCCGGACGTGATCAGCGTGCGGCTCGGGGCCTTCGACGACGACCCGGGCGTGCGTCCGTCGTACCGCCAGTTCGTTGCCTACGCCGCGCCCTGGGAGCCGCTTCCGGACGACGGGCTCGAGCGCTTCCCGGAGCGCCGGCCGTCGTAGCCGTCAGCCGCGGCCGAAGCGACAGCGCCGCTCGAGCGCCTCACGATCGAGGACGATCACACGCCCGCGGCCGAGCTCGACTGCTCCCTGCTGCTGCTCGTCACGGAGAACCCGATTGACCGTGGCGCGAGAGGTGCCCGCCATCGCCGCCACGTCCTCCTGCGTCAGCGGAACGACTGCGTCACCGTCCGCAGAGCGATACGCGTCCGCGAGCTCGACGAGACGGCGCCGCACGCGCGTGTCCGCGTCCACGTAGTGAGCCTCGACGATGCGGTCGCTGGCGCGGCGGAGCTGCTCGGCCAGCAGTTGCAGGAGGACGTCCTTGACTCCTGGATGCTCACGTTCGAGCTGCACGAAGTCGTCGCGGAAGACGGATCGTGTCTCGCCGTCCTCCAGCGCCGACACTGTGGCTGAGCGGCGAGATCCCGGCTGGAGCACAGCGAGCTCGCCAAAGGATTGGCCTGGGCCCATCACGTCGAGGAGGACGTCGTCGCCGAGCGGCGTCACGACCCGCGCTCCGAATCGGCCGCGCACGATCAGGTGCAGCGAATCGGCCGGATCGTCGCGGTGGAAGACGATCTCACCGCGTCGAAACGTCCGGCGTCGTGCGATCGAGAGCACGTTGCGCACGTCGTCCGGCCGGAGATCTGCCAGCAGCGGCCACTCCACGGGCTCGAAGTCTGTGTCACGGTCGTGACATTCGCAACGTCGGCTCAGCGAACGACAGCGCCCGTGCCCGCTCCTACGCTCCGCCCATGAGGCAGCAGACGAGAAAGGGGCAGGTCATGAAGCGCTTCTCCGCACTCCTCGCCGTCGCCGCAGCGATGGCCGTCGTACCCGCAGTTGCGAATGCCTCGAGCGTCTCGCCCGAGAAAGTGAGCCCGGGTCGGTGGGCCCCGATGCCGACACGACCCGAGACATGGCGACCGATGCCGTCGAGGCCCACGAGGTGGAGCGCGGCTTGGAAGTTCGAGATCGCCCAGAGCCCCGCAACGATCGTCGCACCGGTGCATCGCCTGCAGTGGAAGACCGCTCGGAACGTGGCCGTGGCCCCTCGGCTCGTCCTGCAGTCCGCTCGCTGATCGAGCCGCCGATTACGCGAGCTTCGGAGAGGGGCCCGCGAGGCCCCTCTCCCGTGGCTAAGAACTCGCTTCAAAACGAGCGCCAGTCGATCATCCTGAAACGAGCTCTTAGAGGCCGACGATGTCGTCGGGACGCACCGGTACCCGGGTCAGCTCCCGCCCGGTCGCGTCCCGGAGTGCCGAGACGATCGCAGCCGTCGAGACGACCGTGGGGGGCTCGCCTACACCCTTGACGCCGTAGGGCGCATCCGGCTCCGGCTCCTCGACGAGCTCGGAGACGACGGGCGGCATGTCGAGGAAGGTCGGGATCAGGTAGTCGGTGAAGCTCGCGTTCGCGATCACGCCGTCCCGCGTCTGGATCTCCTCCATCAAAGCGAGCCCGAGGCCTTGCGCGGTACCGCCCTCGATCTGCCCTTCCACCGCGGCACGGCTCAACGCATGGCCCACGTCCTGCGCGGTCCCGATCCAGACTACCCGGGAGAGCCCGAGCTCGACGTCCACCTCCACGACGGCGCGCATCGCGGCGACCGCGAAGGCGACATGGGCTCGCTCCCCCGTGGTCTGGCCCGTCTCCGGATCGAGCGGGGACGTGCGCGGGTGGCGATAGACGCGCTCGACGTCGACCTCGGCCCCGCCTCGGCGCTCGTGCTCCTCGAGCGCCGCTCTACAGGCAAGCTGGACCGCGCCCGCCGCCATCCACGTCATCCGTGAGGCCGAGGACGACCCGGCCGACCCGACGTCTGTGGTCGAACCGGCTGCGAGCACGACGTCGTCCGTTCCGAGCTCCCTTCGCGCCACCTGCAGGATCACGTCGGTGACTCCCTGACCGACCTCGGCCGCGGCACAGTGAACCTCCGCACCGCCGTCGGTGCGAAGACGGACACGCGCGCTGCAGAAGTCGTCGAAGCCCTCGGAGTAGCAGACGTTCTTGAACCCGACGGCGAAGCCGACCCCGCGGCGCACGCCCTCACCGCGCGTCGTGTTCCCGGTGCCGCCCGGAAGGCGGAGGACGTCGCGCGGGAGCTCCTCGGGCTCCGGCACGGGAAGCGACGCCGCGCGCCTGATGACCTCGCGCGTCGGAAGGGTTCCGGTGAGCACCTGCCCGGTCGGAAGGCTGCCGCCCGGCTCGAGTGCATTCAGCAGCCGCAGCTCGACAGGGTCGATGTCGAGCGCCGCGGCGAGCCGGTCCATCTGCGCCTCGGCGGCGAAGCAGGCCTGCACGGCCCCGAAGCCGCGCATCGCGCCGCAGGGCGGGTTGTTCGTGTACACGGCGAGCCCCTCGATCCGAACGTTGTCGACGCCGTACGGGCCGGGTGCGAAGGAACACGCGTTGGAGATCACGGCCGTCGAGCTCGACGCGTACGCGCCACCGTCGAGGAGGATCCGCATGCGGACCGACACGAGCTTGCCGGCGCGGGTCGCCCGATGCTCCGCCCAGACGCGAGCCGGGTGGCGATGGATGTGGCCGACGAACGACTCCTCGCGGCTGTAGACCATCTTCACGGGCCGACTCGTGTGCAGCGCGAGCATGGCCGCATGGATCTGGATCGAGAGGTCCTCCCGTCCGCCGAACGCTCCGCCTACGCCCGCGAGGTGGATCCGAACCTGCTCCGGGAGAAGGTCGAGGCAGGGCGCGACCTGGTCGCGGTCGACATGGAGCCACTGGGTCGCGACGTGGATGTCCACGCCCCCCTCGCCGTCCGGGATCGCGAGTCCTGACTCTGGCCCGAGAAAGGCCTGATCCTGCTGTCCCACCTCGTACGTGCCGGACACGGAGACGTCCGCCTCGGCATCCGGGTCCCCACGCTCGATCACCAGCGCGCGCACGACGTTCGGGCGCGAATCGTCGCGATAGCCGTGACCCATGGTCGGCCGGTCGGGATGGAGCGGCTCCATCTCCGTCGCCCGCTCCGGATCGACGATCGGCTCGAGCGGCTCGTACTCGACGCTGACGGCAGCAGCCGCGCGGCGGGCCTGCTCGGGCTCATCGGCCGCGACGACGGCGACTGGCTCGCCGAAGTAGCGCACGCGGTCGATGGCCAGCACCGGCTGGTCCGGGAACTCGAGCCCGTACGTCTTCCGCCCCCGGACGTCCTCGTGCGTCAGGACCGCGTGTACTCCGCGCAGTGCAAGCGCTGCGGAGACGTCGATCCCGAGGACGCGCGCGTGCGGGTGCGGGCTCCGCACGGTCTGGCCCCAGAGCATCCCGGCCGCATGGAGGTCGCTCGAGTAGGCGAACTCGCCGGTGACCTTCGGGATCGAGTCCTGGCGACGGGTGAGCGTGGCCGCGTGCCCTCGCCGAACCGTGGTGCGAGCGGTGGGGCTCATAGCCTGCATCGCGGGCTATGAGCGAGTGGAGGGGCGTGGGGAACCGGGAGGTTCCCCACGTTCTCGAGAAGAAGGAGGATGCACTGAGTTTGCGCAAGACCGGAATTCGCTCGCGCGAATCCCGGTCGCGGAACTGCGTGGGGAAACATGGTTTCCCCCGTGACCGCGAGCCGAAGGCGAGCGGTGCTCATCGCAAGGCCGCGAGATGTACCGCGTCGAGGATCTTCTGGTACCCGGTGCAGCGGCAGAGATTGCCGGAAAGCGCCTCGCGGATCTCGTCGTCCGAGGGGTCCGGATTGCGACGGAGCAGCTCGGCAGCTGCGACGACGAAGCCCGGGGTGCAGAAGCCGCACTGGACTGCCCCGGTCTCGGCGAATGCCTCTTGCAGCGGATGCAGCGCACCCTCCTCCGCGAGGCCCTCGACCGTGACGACCTCGTGCCCGTCCGCCTGAGCTGCGAGGACGAGGCACGAGCAGACGAGGGTTCCGTCGAGGACGACGGAGCACGATCCGCATTCGCCCTGCTCGCATGCATTCTTCGAGCCGGGGAGGCCGAGCCGGTCGCGAAGCGCGGTGAGCAGGCTCTCGCCCGCCCACACGTCCGTCTCCAGCCGTTCCCCGTTGACCGTGACCCCGATCCTCACGCGAGGCACCTCTCAAGCGCCCGCCGGGTCAGGACGCGGAGCGCGTGCCGGCGATAGGCGGCGGTGCCGCGGACGTCGTCGATCGGGGAAGCGGTAGACGCGACCAGCTCGGCGAGCGCATCGGCTTCTCCGAGCGGCGCGACGACGAGCCCCGGGACGGGCCCGGCGGAGCCGAACGACGCCCGCAGCTCGCCCCGCTCGAAGTCCACGACGAGCGCGAGCGACACGACGGCGATGACCATCGCGTTCCGTGGGCCGACCTTCATGAACGTCTGGGGCTGCCCGCCCGCAGGGACGAGCACGGCGACGATGAGCTCGTCAGGCTCGAGCGCGTTCCGCTTGGGGCCGAGGAAGAACTCGTGCACGGGCAGGCGCCGCGTCGCGCGGACGCTCGCGACCTCGACCTCGGCGCCTTCGACGAGGAGCGGGGGCAGTGCGTCTCCCGCGGGTGAGGAGGTCCCGAGGTTGCCTCCGAGGGTCCCGCGGTTCCGGATCTGAGGCGAGCCGACCGTGCGCGAGGCCTCGGCGAGAGCAGGTAGCCGCCCGGGTAGCTCCGACTCCACCTGCGTGTACGTGAGCCCGGCACCGAGACGCAGCGCTCCGTTCGCACCTGACCAGCCGCGAAGCTCGGCCACCTCGTTCAGGTTGAGGAGCACGCCGGGGCGCGAACGGTCGAAGTTGAGCTCGACCATCACGTCCGTCCCGCCCTGAATCGGGACCGCCTCGGGATGCTCTGCCTTGAGGCGGAGGGCCTCGTCGAGCGATCGTGGCGTGACGACGTCCATGCGTCCTCGCGTTCTACCGTTCCTCGCGAGCGTACGGCCGGCCGAGAGCCGCCGGCGCGCCCAGGCGCCGCTTCGCGAACGCGGTCGAGACGAGCACCAGGACGACGACCGTCATCGCGTACGGCAGCGACTGCAGGAGCTCGGGGGTGACCGTCACGCCGTGCGCCTGCAGCGCGAAGGGCAGCGCCGAGAGCCCGCCGAAGAGGTACGCACCCACGAGACAAAGCTCAGCCCGCCAGAAGGCGAAGATCACGAGCGCGATCGCGATCCAGCCCGCTCCGTTGACCAGCGTGTCGCCCGCGACCCAGCCCGGGGTGATCAGGAGGCTGTAGCAGGCGCCCCCGACCCCCGCGAGCGCACCTCCGAGGAGGACGTGGACGTAGCGGTAGAGCGTCACGTTGATGCCCATCGCGTCAGCAGACGCGGGGGCTTCGCCGACGGCCCTCACGTTGAGCCCCCATCTCGTTCGAGCCAGGTAGAGGCCGACGGCGAGGGTCAGCACCCACGACGCGTACACGAGAGCGGACTGATTGAAGAGGACAGGCCCCAGAACCGCAACATCCTTGAGCCCGAAGACGTCGATCGACCCGAACTCGTGACTCGCGGGGTGGTCTGCGAGGTGGAGCTCGTTCCCGAAGTACGCCGAGAGGCCGAGACCGCCCGCGAAGATCGTCAACGCCAGGCCCGAGACAATCTGGCTCGCACGCAGCGTCACCGTGAGGAAGGCATGGATGGCGGCCATCGCCGCGCCCGCGAGGCCGGCAGCTCCAACCGCCAGAACGAGAACCGACGCGTCGGATCCGTGCACGCGCAGCGTTGCCCAGTACCCGACTGCCGCGCCGAACAGCATCATCCCCTCGACGCCGAGGTTCAGCACTCCGGAACGCTCGGCGAGGAGCTCGCCCAGGGCGGCAAAGAGCAGCGGCGTTCCGTAGAGGACGGCCTGCGCGAGGACGACTACCTCGAGGTCGTCGTTGATGCTCGCGAGCATGCCGGCGCTCATTGGCCAACCCCGCTTGGCCAATGAGCGAGTGGAGGGGTGTGGGGAACCGGGAGGTTCCCCACGTTCTCGAGAAGAAGGGGGCCGCGCTGAGTTTGCGCAAGACCGGAATTCGCTCGCGCGAATCCCGGTCGCGGAAATGCGTGCGGAAACATGGTTTCCCCCGCGAACGCGAGCCCGAGGCGAGCGTTCATGTCGCCGGCTCCGGGGCCGTTCCCGCCGGGGTTCTCGTGCGTCGCCCGATGCGTACGCGATATCGGCTCAGGACCTCGCCCCCAAGTGCGCAGAACAGGATGACTCCCTGCATGACGCCGACGAGACCGGAGGGAAAGTCGACGCCCTGGAGCGTGAACCCTGCGTTCTGCAGCCCGCCGATTAGCACCGCGACCACGCAGACCGCGAAGGGGTTGTAGCGAGCGAGCGCCGCGACGACGATCCCTGTGTAGCCGAACGCCGCTCCCTGCAGTCCGGTCGGGTCGAGCGTGTGCGTGAAATCGCCGATCTGGCTGGCGCCGCCGAGCCCGGCGAGCGCGCCCGAGAGGGCCATCACGGCGAGGACCTTGCGCCGCGTCCGCATGCCGGCCGAGCGGGCGGCTCGCGGAGAATCGGCGATCACGCTGACCTCGAACCCGAAACGCGTTCGCGAGTAGAGAACCCACAGGACGAGGGCGGCAGCCAGTCCGACCAGGAAGCCGAGCGGGACCACGACGCTCGTGCCGAAGGTCGGCCATTCGGAGGCATCCGGCATCGGCTTCCCCTGCGGGAACGAGCGGGCCTGCAGCGTCGAGATGTCGCGCCAGTAGGAAGAGCTGTCGAAGATCAGGTACGTGATGAGGTAGGCGGCGACGTAGTTCAGCATCAGCGAGGTGATGATCTCGTTCGTGTGCGCGAACGCCCGCAGGACGCCGGGGATCAGCGCCCAGGCAGCACCGAGCGCCGCCGCCGCGGCGCACATGGCGACGACATACACGAACGTCGATCCGGCGCCGCGATCGCCGAGCTGGAGCGCGATCCAGGAACCGCCGACCGCGCCCAGATAGAGCTGGCCCTCGGCGCCGATGTTGAACAGCTGCATGCGGAAGGCGGCCGCAGCGGCGAGTCCGGTGAAGAGGATCGGCGTCGCCGAGAGGAACGTGGCGGAGAGCGCACCGTTTCCCGTGAAGCCGGCGTCGACCACGGTGCGGTACGTATGCCCGGGATCGTGCCCCGTCGCCGCGAGGACGATCGCCATGATCCCGAAGGCAACGGCCAGCGATCCCACCGGAATCGCGAGCCCGAGCCACCACGGCTGCTCCAACCGGCGCTCGAGCCTCATGAGCCAACCTCCCTTGGCTTATGGGCGTGGAGTGGTGTGGGGAACCGGGAGGTTCCCCAGGTTCTCAAGAAGAAGGGGGTTGCGCTGATTGTTCGCAAGACCGGAATTCGCTCGCGCGAATTCCGGTCGCGAAAAGACATGGTGAAACGTGGTTTCCCCCGCGGCGCGAGCCGAAGGCGAGTGTTCATGTCGTTCCGCTCCGCTCTCGCGGACTCTCGGGCTCTCGATGTCCCCCGGCCATCAGGTAGCCGATCTCCTCGACGTCGGCGGTCGCGCCCTCGAGCTCCCCGACGAGCTCGCCCTCGTACATGACGAGAATGCGGTCGGCGAGTGCCCGGATCTCGTCGAGATCCTCGCTCACGAGCAGAATCGCCATCCCTTTGGTCGCTGCCTCCCGCAGGTATGCGTGCACTGTCTCGATCGCGCCGACGTCGAGACCGCGCGTCGGCTGCGCGACGACGAGCACGAGCGGGTCGGACTCGAACTCGCGACCGAGCACGAGCTTCTGCAGGTTGCCGCCCGAGAGGTTGCGCACGGGCGTCTCCGGGCCTGGAGTCTGCACGTCGTAGCGCCGGATCAGTTGCAGGGCGGCCTCGCGCATCCGACCGAGCGCGAGCAGCGGGCCGCGCGAGAACGGCGAACGGCGATAGCTCTTCAAGGCGACGTTGCTCGTCACGCTCAAGCTCGGCACGAGACCCGTTCCGAGCCGATCCTCCGGCACGAAGGCGACTCCCGCCCGGATCGCGTCCCGCACGTCGCCGGAAGCGAGCCGCCTGCCGCCCACACGAATCTGCCCCTCGACGGCGTCACGGAGGCCGCAGATCGCCTCCGTGAGCTCTCGTTGCCCGTTGCCTGCGACGCCCGCGACCCCCACGATCTCGCCTTCCCGGATCGCAAGCGAGACGTCCTTCACGGCGGGCCCGCCGCGGTCGCCCTCGATCACCAGCCCGTCGACCTCGAGCAGCCGAAGGTCGGAGGTCGACCGGGGCCGCTCGACGCGTCGTGACTCCTGGATCTCTCGCCCGACCATCAGCGCGGCGAGCGAACGGAGCGTCGCGTCACCCGCGTTCACCGTGCCGACGGTGCGGCCTCCGCGCAGGACCGTCACCCGGTCGGCGACCGCCTTCACCTCGTGCAGCTTGTGCGAGATGAAGATCACGGTCTTCCCTTCGTCGGCCATCGCGCGCAGGGTCCCGAAGAGGTCGTCGGCCTCCTGCGGCGTGAGCACCGCAGTCGGCTCGTCCATGATCAGGATGCGCGCCTCGCGATAGAGGGCCTTGAGGATCTCGATGCGCTGCTGCTCGCCGACCGATAGCTGCCAGATGCGGGCCCCCGGTCGCACGGCGAGGCGGTAACTCCGGCCGAGCTCGGCCACACGCCGCTCGACCGAAGGCGGATGGACGAAGAAGCGCCGCCCTTCCCCGCGGTGGTCGCCCAGGACGACGTTCTCGGCCACGGTGAACGGCTCGACAAGGCGGAAGTGCTGGTGCACCATGCAGATCCCGGCGTCGAGAGCGTCGCGCGGAGAGTGGAAGTTCACGAGCTCGCCATACAGCTCGATCTGCCCTTCGTCCGGGCGGTAGAGGCCGGTCAGGATGTTCGAGAGAGTGGTCTTTCCCGCGCCGTTCTCTCCGAGAAGCGCGTGGACCTCTCCGGCCGCGGCCTCGAAGCTCACGTCGTCGTTCGCGAGGACGCCGGGAAAGCTCTTGGTGATCCCGACCATGCGTACCGCGGGAGGAGGAGAGGCGCCGGGCAACCCGGCGCCTCTCTCGCCTGCTGTGCTCACGGGGGCGGCCTCCCCCACCGATTAGCCGGGTGGAGTGACCTTCGAGACTTTGCCGATGACTCCCTTGACGAGCCACTGCATCGTGTACAGGTCGGGGAGCACCTTGAGCGTCTTCCCCTTCGGCACCATCGGCTTGCCCTTCTGGTCGTAGAGCGGGCCTTGGAAGACGTCGAACTTTCCGGAGACGATCGCCTTCTGCTTCGCAGCGATCATGGATTTCGTCTTCGCGCTGACCTTCGGCCCGAAGGGGGCGAGGCTCGTGAACCCGTCCTTGATCGATCCGTAATAGAAGCCCGGCTTCCACGTGCCGTTGATGGCCGCCTTGACGCGGCGCAGGTAGTACGGCCCCCAGTTGTAGACCGCCGCGGTCAGCCACTCCTTCGGCGCCGAGGACTCGGCGTTCGAGTCGTAGCCGGCCCACGGGATCCCGTGCTTTTCCGCGTAGACGCCGGTGGCATCGCTGTCGACGTTCTGGCCGAGGACGTCTACACCCGAGGAGACGAGGTTCGACGCGGCGGCCGTCTCCTTCGGCGGCGAGTACCACGCGTTCGTCCAGATCAGCTTGACCTTCGCCCCCGGGTGCGTCGCCTGAGCGCCGAGGGTGAACGCGTTCGCGTGCCGCACGACCTCGGGCGTCCCGAAGGGAACCGTGTAGCCGATGACACCCTTCTTGCTCGCGGCGCCCGCGGCCATGCCGGAGAGGTAGATCGTGTCCTCGCCCGCCCCGAAGTACTGGGACTGGTTCTTCTCGATCTGTGTCCCGGTCGCCTCCTCGAAGAGGACGTCGGGGTACTTCTTGTACAGCTGCCCGTTCGCGCCGTTCGAAAAGTTCCCGAACGAGCATCCGAAGATCATCTTGTAGCCCTCTCGCACGAGGCCGGCGACGACCTGCGGGATCTGCGCGTTCGAGAAGATGTTCTCCTTGTACGTCGTCTGCACCTTCGACCCGAGCATCTTCTGGACCAACAGGCGCCCGCGGTCATGCGCCTGCGACCAGCCGTGGTCGTTGTGCGGGCCCGGATAGATCCAGGCCACCTTGAACGGCGTCGTCGCTCCCGGCTTCGCGGCGCTGCCTCCCGCGGCGACGAGCGCGGTCGCGGCGAGTCCGAGGACGAGCGCCCCCACTACGTACTTCCTCATGTGCGCCTCCAAGCGTCCTGACGAATGACGGCCCGACTATAGGACAGCGCGCGACGAAGAGATAGGGCGCAGCGAGAGCATTACGCTTGCCCGATGGAGACGCTGCGACGCCGGCTCTCGGTCGCGCGAGGGGACGAGCCCGCCGACCTCGTCGTCCGCGGCGGAAAGGTCCTCTCGGTCTTCACGAAGGAGTGGCTCGAGACCGACGTCGCGATCGTCGACGGCTTCGTCGCGGGCCTCGGCGAGTACGAGGGGCTGGAGACGCTCGACGCGGCCGGGAGGTTCGTCGTCCCCGGCTTCATCGACGCGCACATGCACCTCGAGTCGACGAAGCTCCTTCCGGACGAGTTCGCGCGACTCGTCCTCCCGCTCGGCACCACGGCCGTCGTCGCCGACCCGCACGAGCTCGCCAACGTGCTCGGCACGGACGGCGTGCACTGGCTACTCGACGCGTGCGCGGAGGTGCCGCTCGACTTCTACTTCATGGCGTCGTCCTCGATTCCGGCCTCGCCGTTCGAGTCGCCGAGGCGTCCTCTGCGCGAAGGCGATCTCGAGAGCCTCCTCCGCCGTCGCCGAGTCCTCGGGCTCGCGGAGATGATGAACTTCCCGGGCGTCATCGCGGGTGACGAGTCCGAGCTCGCCAAGCTCGAGCTCGCAGGACGGGCGCACGTCGACGGGCACGCGCCCGGGGTGCTGGGAAAGCAGCTGAACGCGTACGCGGCGGCGGGCATCGGCTCGGACCACGAGGCACTCACCGCGGAGGAAGGCCGCGAACGGCTGCGAGCGGGAATGTGGCTCCTCATCCGGGAGGCGTCGATGGCGCGGAATCTGCAAGCGCTCCTGCCGCTCGTCGCCGAGCTCGGTACCAGCAACATCGCCTTCTGCACAGACGACCGCGACCCCGAGGACATCGCAGCGTCGGGGCACATCAACGGCATGGTGCGAGAGGCGGTCGCCGCGGGAATCGCTCCCGAGGACGCCGTCGTCCTCGCCTCGTACAACCCGGCCCAGTGGCATCGCCTCTGGCGCCTCGGCGCGATCGCACCCGGGTACAGGGCCGATCTCCTCGTGCTGCCCGACCTCGTTCGCTTCCAGCCGAACGTCGTCCTCAAGGCGGGCAAGACGGTCGACGAGATCGAGCGGCCCGAAGTGCCCGAGTGGGTGAAGCACTCGGTTCGCATCCAGCCCGTCTCGAGCGACGACTTCCGGATTCCCTGGACCGGGGGAGCGGGACGCGTGATCGGGCTCGTCCCCGATCAGGTGGTCACCGAGCTGCTCACGCTGGAGCTCACGACCTCGGGCGGAGCCGCGGTCGCGGACGCCGCCGAGGACCTCGTCAAGATCGCCGCCGTCGAGCGCCATCTCGGGACGGGCAGGATCGGGCTCGGGTTCGTCCGTGGATCGGGGCTCCAGCACGGCGCGCTCGCCTCGAGCGTGTCGCACGACGCGCACAACATCGTGGTCGTCGGGGTGTCCGACGAAGACATGGCCCTCGCGGTGACCAGGCTCGCCGAGCTCGGAGGAGGAATCGTCGCGGTCGAGGACGGTCGGGTCCACGCCGAGCTTCCGCTCCCGGTCGCCGGCCTCCTCGCGGATGCTCCACTCGTGGAGGTCATCGAGCGCAGCCTGGCGTGCAACGACGCCGCCCGCGCGCTCGGCTGGTCCGGGGCGACCCCGTTCCTCACGCTGTCCTTCCTCGGCCTTTCGGTGATCCCGAGCCTCAAGATCACCGATCGCGGTCTCGTCGACGTCGACCGCTTCGAATTGGTGCCCTTGAAGGTTTGAGCCGCCTCTACGCCAACGGCTGGATCGTCACGATGGACGACGGCGGGACAGAGCACCGGTCCGGCTGGCTGCTCGTCGAGGACGGCCTGATCGCCGCGGTCGGTGCGGGGGGCGAGCCGGATGCGGACGAGCGGATCGATCTCGGCGGAGCCGTCGTCACTCCCGGCCTCGTCAACACCCACCACCACCTGTACCAGACGCTGACCCGCGCCCGGGCACAGGACGCCGACCTCTTCGGCTGGCTCCGTGAGCTCTACCCGGTCTGGGCCGGAATCGACGCCGAGGCCGAGTACGCGGCGGCTCGGACCGGAATCGCCGAGCTCGCGCTCTCCGGCTGTACGACGGTCTTCGACCACCACTACGTCTTTCCCGGCGGACGCGAAGCGCTCATCGAGGCCGAGGTGCAGGCGGCCCGGGAGCTCGGAGTCCGCATCGTGGCTTCCCGCGGCTCGATGGACCTCGGCGTCTCGGACGGAGGGCTGCCTCCCGACGAGCTCGTGGAAGAGCTGGACGAAGTCCTCGCGGAGACCGAGCGCCTCGCAGGGGCGCTCCACGAGAACGGCTCCGGGGCACGGGTGCAGCTCGTCGTCGCGCCCTGCTCGCCGTTCTCGGTCACTCGCCGGCTCATGGAGGAGTCGGCCGCGCTCGCGCGCCGGCTCGGGCTCCCGCTCCACACCCACCTCGCGGAGACAGTCGAGGAAGAGGCGTACTGCCTGGAGCTGTACGGGTGCACTCCGGTCGAGTACCTCGCCGATCTCGGCTGGCTCGCGGGCGACGTCTGGTGCGCACACTGTGTTCATCTCTCCCCCGAGGGCGTCGAGGCCTTCGGATCGACCGGCACGGGAGTCGCCCATTGCCCGACGTCCAACCTTCGGCTGGGAGCCGGCGTCGCACCTGTCGCGGCGCTCGTCGCCGCCGGCACCCGCGTCGGCCTCGGTGTGGACGGCTCGGCGTCGAACGAGCGCAGCGACCTCATGTTCGAGGTGAAGCAGGCGCTGCTCGTGGCACGGGGCCGCGGTGGCCCGGCGACCATGACCGCGCGCGACGCCCTTCGACTCGGCACGCGCGGAGGCGCGGCCGTCCTCGGCCGGGACGACATCGGGTCGCTGGAGGAGGGCAGGTGTGCCGATTTCGCGGCATGGCGAACGGACGTCCTCGAGCTCGGCGGCGCAGACGACCTCGTCGCAGGCCTCGTCCTCTCCGCGCCGCATCGCGTGGACCGGCTGGTCGTCGGCGGGGAGGACGTCGTCCGTGGCGGAGCGCTCGTTCGCGCGGACGAGGCGACCATCGCGCGCGAGCATCGGGCGCAAGCGCGAAGATTCGTCCCGTGACCGTCTCCGTCTCGACCCACGTCCTCGACACCGGGGCAGGCGCGCCGGCGCGGGGCGTGAGGGTCGAGCTGACGCGCGAGCGAGAGGTGCTCTGCGCAGCCGAGACCGACGAAGACGGACGCGTCGCCGACCTCGGGCGAGATCTCGAGCCCGGTCGCTATGCGCTCGTGTTCTGGCCGCCCTCACCGTTCTTCAGCCGGGTCGAGTTGGAGGTCGAGCTCGTCCAGGGCCACTATCACGTTCCGCTTCTCTTCTCGCCCTACGGATGCGCGAGCTACCGCGGAAGCTGAGCGTCGAGGAGCTGGCGGAGCTCTTCGAGGGACGTACCCGCCTCGTCGACCGGCTCGCGGAGGTGGAGGATCCGCTCGGGCAGGGAAACGACGTCCTCGCGGCCATGAGCGAGGAGGAGAAGCTCGAGGCGCTTAACGCCCACCCGGCGATCGGGGCTCGGCGCCTCTCAGCCCGTTCGGCCGCGGAGCAGGGCTCGGACGCCGACCCCACGATCCTCTCCGAGCTCGCGTACCTGAACCGGGTCTACGAGGAGAAGTTCGGGTTCAGGTTCGTGGTCTTCGTCCACGGACGCTCGAAGCGCGAGATCCTGGAGGTGCTCCGCGAGCGCATCGCGCGTACGCCCGAGGACGAGCTCGACACCGGCTGCCGAGAGCTCGTCGCGATCGCCCGGGACCGCTGGACCGGCGTGTGAGCGCAACCCTCACGGCGCCGCTCGCGATCGACCCGTACCTGCGGGACTGGCTCGACCTCGGACTCCGCATGCTGCACGTGATCGCGGCGATCGCCTGGATCGGAACGTCCTTCTACTTCGTGCTCCTCGACCAGTCGCTCCGCCCTCCGAAGCGTCCCGAGGACTCCGAGGCGGGAGTCGGCGGCGAGCTCTGGGAGGTGCACGGCGGCGGCTTCTACCACGTCCAGAAGTACCGCGTCGCGCCGGGCGAGCTCCCCGAACATCTGGCGTGGTTCAAGTGGGAGGCGTACACGACGTGGCTCTCCGGGTTCGGCCTGCTCGTCGTCCTCTACTACCTGGACGCGCACTCGACGCTGATCGACCCGACGGTCGCCGACCTCACGAGCGGAGAGGCGATCACGATCAGCGTCGGGCTGCTCGTGCTCGCCTGGGTCGTCTACGACCTGCTCTGCCGAGCGTTCGGGAGCCGTGAGCTGCTTCTCGCCGGGTGCCTGATCGTGCTCACGGCGCTCGCCGCCTGGGGAACGAGCGAGCTCTTCGCCGCGAGAGCGGCAGCACTCCAGGTCGGAGCAATGCTCGGGACGATCATGGCCGCGAACGTCTTCTTCTCCATCATTCCGGCCCACTGGGAGCTGATTCGCGCAAAGGAGGCCGGCCGAGAGCCCGATCCGGCGCCGGCGCTCGCGGCCAAGCAGCGTTCCGTCCACAACAACTACCTCACCCTCCCCGTCCTGCTGACGATGCTCGCCGGGCACTTCTCCTTCGTCTACACGACGGGTCACGCCTGGCTCGTACTCGTCGCCCTCATGCTGCTGGGCGCAGGCATCCGGCTCTTCTTCAACCTCCGGCACGCCGGGCGCACGCACTGGTGGATGCCGGCCGTGGGCGCCGTCGCTGTCGTCGCCCTCGCGATCGCGATCAAGCCCGACAACGAGTCGCCGCCGGCCGTATCCGACGTCGCCGCCGGGCGCAGCGTCTTCCTTAGCGCCGGCTGCTCGGGCTGTCACACCCTCGCGGACGCGGGAGCGACAGGTCGCGTGGGGCCGAATCTCGACGCCGCGAAGCCTTCCGAGAAGCTTGTCCGTGATCGCGTCGAGAACGGCCTCGGCGTGATGCCGTCGTTCCGCGCCAAGCTGTCCGCGACGCAGATCCAGGCGGTCGCCGCGTACGTCGCGGCCTCGGCGGGAAAGTAGGATCGAGCGGCCATGCTGGAGATCACGGCCGGCGGGTTCAGCTTAAGCGCCCGCTTCGAGGAAGGGGCCGCCCCGGCAACCGCCGCAGCCTTTCGCCGCCTGCTCCCGCTCGAGTCGCAGATCATCCACGTCCGTTGGAGCGGGGAAGGCGGCTGGATCCCGATGGGCGAGCTCGACGTCGGAATCGGCCCGGAGAACGCGACCCGCTACCCGAGCCCCGGCGAGCTGATCTTCTACCCGGGCGGTGTGAGCGAGACGGAGCTCCTGCTCGCATACGGGTACGTCGCGTTCGCCAGCAAGGCGGGCGCGCTCGCCGGGAATCACTTCGCGACGATCGTCGAGGGGAACGAGCACCTGCGCGAGCTCGGGCGACGGATGCTCTGGGAGGGCGCCCAGGACATCGCATTCGAGGAGGTCTGATGGAGCAGCGCCTGAGCCTCGTCACACTCGGCGTCGCCGATCTCAGCCGCGCCAGGCGCTTCTACGAGGAGGTCGGCTGGGAGACCGGGGCCGCTCCTGAGGACGATGTCGTCTTCTTCCAGACCGGCGGCATGATCGTCGCGCTCTGGGATCGCGCACGCCTGGCCGACGACTCGGTCGTGACCGACAGCGGCGGCTGGGGCGGGGTCACACTCGCGCACAACGTGCAATCGCCGGCGGAGGTCGACGCTGTGCTCGCCGAGGCAGAGCGTGCCGGAGCGAGGATCGCGCGTCACGGCGCGGAGACGTTTTGGGGCGGCTACTCGGGTGTGTTCGTCGATCCGGACGGCCACCCGTGGGAGGTTGCCCACAATCCGCACTGGACCATCGCCGACGACGGGTCGGTGCGGCTCTAGGACGCACGCCGAGTAGGAGCCCGCCCTGCTGCAAACCGTCTCGCAGGCGTCCAGGCGGCAGGTCTAGCCGGCGAGTCGAATGAGCGCGCCGGTCAGGACGTCCGTTGCAAGCTCGATGTCCTCCGGGCTCGAGAGCTCGTCCGGTGAGTGACTGACGCCTCCGTTCAGGCTGCGGACGAAGAGCATCCCGGCACGGACTCCCGCCGCCGCGAGGATCCCCGCGTCATGGCCCGCGCCCGAGGGCAGCTCGACGAACTGAACCGCGCGGCTCTCGAGCTCCTCACGCAGCGCCGTCCGGCACTCCTCGCTCATCTCGATCGGGTCCGTGCGCTCGCCCGGCTCGAAGCCGATGGCGGCGACCAGTCGATCGAGCTGCTCGCCGCTCGGCGCGCGTGCGTCGACGGTCAGACGCGCCCTGCCCGGGATGACGTTCACGCCGCCCGGCTCGACCTCGAGCCGGCCGACGGTGGCAACCACGCCCGGGAGCCCGCGTGCCACGTCGCGGATTCGAATGACGGCCTCGGCGGCCGACACGAGCGCGTCGTCTCGACCGACCATCGGCGTCGTACCGGCGTGCCCGGCGCGGCCCTCGAACACGAGCTCGCCTCGGACGTAGCCGACGATCCTCGTGACGACACCCAGCGGAACGACCGCTCCCGCGAGCACCGGCCCCTGCTCGACGTGCAGCTCGAGAAAGGCCGAGGGAAGCGACTCACCCCGCGCTACGAGGGCGCGGCTCCCAACGCACCCCACCTCCTCGCCGCGGAAGACGACGACGGCCCCGCTCCCGACCCGACCGACAGCTTCGATCCCGGCGACGACGCCGAGCGCGCCGTCGAACCTGCCGCCCTCGGGAACGGTGTCGAGATGCGACCCAACCCAGAGGTCGTCGCGGTCGCCGGTGCGCCCGAGGAGATTGCCGCTCGGGTCGACCTCGACGGCGAGCCCGGCGTCTCGCATCCACCCGCCGGCGAGCTGGTGCGCCTCGTCCTCGGCCGAGCTAGGATGCGGCCGGTTCGCACCCGGTCCGGCGCCGATCGCGTACAGCTGCTCGAGCCGGTCGAGGATCCGCACGGCCGAGAGCCTAGGCGGTAGTGTCGCCACATGGCCGTCGACTGGGACTGGACGCGAGTCGTCATCGACCATGTGCACGTTCGCGTGCGGCACGCGCAAGACAGCATCGCTTTCTACAAGACGGTCCTCGAGCCGCTCTCGATTCCGCCGATCTGGGAGCGAGAGGACGGTGCGCAGTTTGCGAACCTCGTCGTGTCCGACGACCTGACACACGGGGGGCCGATCCACATCGCCTTCGTCGCCGACTCGCGCGAGCAAGTCGACGCCTTCCACAAGGCCGGGAGCGACGCCGGCTACCGTGACAACGGCGCGCCCGGAGTCCGAGAGCGGTACAGCTCCGAGTACGGGGGCCGGTACTACGCCGCCTACCTGCTCGACCCGGACGGATCGAGCATCTTGGTAATACCTCGTCTCAATTGCGCTTGTGGGTTTCAGCCGGGTGGCCCTTCGGCCGCGGGCTCTCCCCACTCCTCCGGCGGGAAGTCCGGGACCTCGAAGCCCGACTGTGGTCCCGCGGCAAGGCTCGCCGGGAGCTCGCCTTGGAGCAAAGCCAGAAGGTTGGGGCCGAGAGTGATCTCAACGACGTTCGCCGGAGGCGGGTTCTCCCCCAACACGTCCCGGATCGCCCGTTCGGCGTCGAACAGGGGACAGACAGAACAGCGGGGCAAGACCCCGTAGCCGAAGTGGAAGCGGCAGGCCTGGAACGACTTGAGCTGGAAGGAGGCACACCAGGCCATCTCCTTGGCGTGGAAGGGGGAGACCGGCTCATCGTCCTCGTACACCTCGGTCGCCCGCCAGTGGCGAACCCGTTCCAGCAGACGGGCAAGGCCTAGGTAGGCGGCAGGGTCCGTGCCGAGAACGAACCTCGCCCGGTACCTACCCGGGTCGAGCTCGCTGCACTCGCCGGCACCGCTTTGCGCCTGGGCCACCGCCTTCGCAAACCGTTTCGACCGCGACGGGCCGAACTCGACCACCCCCAGGCGCTCCACCGAGAGGACCCTAACCCACCCACGGGGTAATGACTGACGTGTCGCCCTCTGTTGGAAATGCGACACCCCGCCTGAGTTTTTGCGGACTGATACCGAGGCCTGGTTTTGCCTGTTACTGTCGTGCGGGTCTAGTGAGTGAGAGCGGGGTACCGGTTTGG